>Ga0180009_10002024_pt1 | contig 23961 bp, 22 predicted proteins | sample OS_PC_MetaG_FD_123537 | JGI IMG/M metagenome (GOLD analysis project Ga0180009, IMG submission 123537) | Groundwater microbial communities from the Aspo Hard Rock Laboratory (HRL) deep subsurface site, Sweden - OS_PC_MetaG | ecosystem: Environmental > Aquatic > Deep subsurface > Groundwater...
AGAGTCCGCGCATCCAGCGAGACACCTAAGCTCAGGAGAGTGTTCATGCTTCAGTTAGCGCGCATCGTGCCCCTGCTTCTTTTTGTGTCCGTGCTCACTGCCGGTTGTAACCAGAACGACCTCGGTCGGTACTGCTTCGTCGGTGCCGAGGGCGGTGAGAATTCGAACACCCTGGCCCTCACCATTCTGAATACAGAAGCCCCCGAGTGTGGACAGCGGCTCTGCCTCAAGCAGGGCGGATACAAATGCGCTGAGGAAGACGTGAACTGTTCCGCAACGCCCGCGGCCCAGGTGAAAATCCAGTCCATGTGCACCAAGGAGTGCAGCAAGAACAAGGACTGCGAGAAGAGCGACGAGAACGTCAACGGCTGCAAGAAATACGTCTGCCAGGAGCAGGGCGCGGAGACCGGTTTCGGCGACCATTGCATCTGCGTCTGCCTGGACTTCATCCGCACCGAAACGGGCGCCTCGGTCCCCGTGGAGGACTTCGACAGCGACCCGGACTACAAGGCCTGCACCCTGTAGCGCCCCGCACCGCCCGCGTTCGCGCCGACTCTTTCTACTCGTCCACCCGCTGTGGTCGCCGCGCTACTGCCAGGGATCGCTGACTTCGAAGGCGGCGCGGAACACCCGCACCCGCTCGAGCTCCTCCCCGGCGAAGGTCACCACGTCAAAGCGGACGGGCGCCTCCTCCAGGTCGTGCGTGCGCAGATACCCGCGCGCCGTACGGATCAGTGCCGCCCGCTTGGACGTCCCGATGGACTCGGCCACGTCTCCAAAATCCTCGGCGTGCCGGGCGCGCACCTCCACGAACACCAACACGTCTCCGTCCCAGGCGATGATGTCCAGCTCCCCACGGCGCTCCCGGTAGTTGCGATCCACCACGCGGTACCCACGAGCCTCGAGCAGCAACACCGCGCGGTCCTCGGCATTACGACCCGTCAGGATGTGGTCTCCGGTCCCCATCTTCGTCAGCGGCTGGGAAAGGGCTAGTGCTTGGCTTTTGTGCTGGACTTGGTGAAGGTGCGGGCCTTGATACGGGCGGCGCGGCCGCTGCGCTCGCGCAGGTAGTACAGCTTGGCCCGGCGCACCACGCCCCGCTGCTTGACCTCCACCATCTCCACCCGGGGCGCCTTGAGCGGGAACACCCGCTCGACCCCCACACCATAGGAGACCTTGCGCACCGTGAAGGAACCGCCGGCCGAGCCATGGTGGAAACCGATGCACGCGCCCTCGAATACCTGGACACGCTCTTTGTCACCTTCGCTGATCTTGACGTGCACGCGGACGGTGTCGCCCACCCGGAAATCGGGCAGCTCCGTGCCGATCTGCTCTTTGTTGATCATGTCTAGGATGGCGTTGACGTTACTCATCGAATCCGACTCCTGGCCCAAAAATACGTTAGGCCCCGAAAAAAGGTACTCCGTTCTAGAGGCAAAGCCCGCCGATGTAAAGGGGAAAGATGTGATCATCGGGCCCCAGGGGCCAGACAGGGGGGCCGCGGGAGATCTCACGGTCCTCCGGCTTGGGATCCGCGTGGGGATCTACCCCCCGAAGAGGCGATCCAGGGCCACGGCCACCGCCGACCGTACCGAAAGGTGGTTGTAATCCGTGCGCCCCCAGATAGGCGCCAGACGGATCTCGGCCCGCTCGAACACCTCTTCCGTCAAGCCCCAGCCCGTGCCAAAGACCAGCCCCACGGGCCGCGTCTGGGCAGCGCTGAGCTCTCGCCAGCGCCGCCAATCCACGGTGTCAGCGGCCGGCTGGGCCGCCGTAGCGGCCAACAGCGGGGGCTCGTCGTGCGCCCGGGAGATCTGCTCCACAGCCGCGGCCAGGCTGGGCGCCACCCGGACCAACTCCAGGGCCTGGCGACGGGGTTCAACGGCCTCGGCGAAGTCCCGCTGCCAGTGGGCTATGACGTCCAACACCAGCTTCCGTTGAAGCTCCACCGGCGTCACCACGAAGTAGCCGCCCAGACCGTAGGTGCGGCTGGAGCGGGCGATGTCGTGAATGTCGAGGTTGGTCACGGCCGTGGTCACCACCCGCCCCTCCCGGTTGTAGACCGGGTGGTGCAGCAACAGCACATACGTCCGGGCGGCGAGGCTCATGGGGTGGGCAGCTCGTTGTCGTCCACGGGCGGATGCTCCCGCATGAGCCGGCGATCCGCGTCATCGACGTCCAGCTGCGCAAAGAGCTCCGGACGCAGCGCCTGGGTCCGGTGCAGGGCCTGGGCGCGCCGCCAGGCATGCACGCGGGCGTGGTCCCCCGAGCGGAGCACCTCCGGGACCTCCCTCCCCTCCCAGAGCGCTGGGCGGGTGTACTGGGGGTACTCCAGCAGTCCCTGGGCAAAAGACTCGTCTTCGGACGAGGCCGTGTTTCCGAGCACCCCGGGCAGCAGCCGGGTCACGGCCTCAACCACCACCATGGCGGCCACCTCTCCGCCGGAGAGCACATAATCCCCGATGGAGATCGTCTCGTCCACCTGGCCGCGGATTCGATCGTCCACGCCCTCATACCGACCGCACACCAGGATCAGCCCGGGCGCCCGGGCCAAGCCCTCGGCCCGCCGCTGATCCAGAGGTCGCGCCTGGGGCGTGAGCAGGGCGCTGACCGCCCCGGCCGGGGCGAGCTCACGGGCCCGGGTGAGGGCGGCGGCCAGGGGCTCAGGCTTCATGATCATACCTGCACCGCCGCCAAAAGGGGCGTCGTCCACCGTGCGATGCACATCGCTGGTGAACTCCCGGGGATCCACCCGGTGTTCGGCGATCAGCCCGGCGTCGAGCCCCTTGCCGAGCAGGCTCGCCCGGAAAAAAGAGTCAAACATCTCCGGGAAAAGCGTGATCACCACCACGCCGTAGGGCAACACTGGCGTAGTCATTTGCCCTCCGGGTGACCCACGGCGTCCCACAGCCCTTCGGGCAGATCCAGCACCAGACGCTGACCGTCGAAGCTCGCGATGAACGGCGCCACGGCGGGCACGTTGTGGATCCGTCGGTCCTGCCGGATGAGCAGCAGGGCTTGCGCGCCGTTGTCGCCGATCTCCACCACGGTGCCCAGGAGCTCCCCGGAGGGGGTCTCCACCGGACAACCCACCGCGTCCGACAGGTAGAATTCGTCGGACTCCAAGGGCGGAAGGTCGTCCCGGAAGGCCAATACCAGCGCTCCCTGCAAGGCCTCGGCCTCGTCGCGGTAGGCGCAGCGGTCCAGCTGCACCACGGGCTGCCCCTTGCTACCGGGCTGCACCCGTAGGAGCGCGTGCTCAACCTCCCGGCCTTCCGGTAGGCGCAGCACCACCCGGCGCAGTCCCCGGAGGATCTCCGGATCCGCGGCGAATAGCTTCACCCGCACCAGGCCGTCCAGCCCATGGGGACGGGCCAAAACACCAATCTCAATCAGCTGATTCACAGGTCGGCAGGTCCGTCTTTTGTAGCCGCCCGGTCGAGCCGCTCGAAGCTACTCGATGATTTCGAGCAGGGCCCGTTTGCGGATTTTGGTGGAGGCGGCGGTGAGGATCGTCCGCATGGCACGCGCCGTGCGACCTTCCTTGCCGATGACCTTGCCCAGATCCTCTTTGGCCACCCGGAGCTCCAAGACGGATGTTTGATCCCCCCGAAGCTCGTTCACCGACACCGCTTCAGGATTGTCCACGAGCATCTGGGCGATGAGAACGATCAGGTCTTTGAGGGGGCTGCTGTCCGCTTGTCCGTCTCCACTCATCGGGGCTCCTCCGGTCGCTCAACACCACCACAACACCTGGAACACGGAGCTAAGCGCAGCTATTTAGAGGCGGTCGCCGCCTCTTCCCGGGCTTTTTTAGCCAGGGAGGTCACCGTACGGCTAGCCACCGCGCCGTTCTCCACCCAGTAGTCCAATCGTCCCAGATCGATCCTCACATCGGCCGGATCCTGCTTGGGATCGTAGTGTCCGATGGACTCAATGAAGCGACCATCACGCGGGCTGCGCACATCGGTCACCACGATTCGATAAAAAGGCCGCTTCTTCGCGCCTTTTCTCGAGAGTCTCACTTTGACTGCCATCGCTCGTTGTCCTCTCCGGACAGATCCCAATAGGCCGCGCAATATCGACTCCGGACATCTTCACAGATGCCCGCTGCCATTACGCTTTTATTGTAGCACAGGTCGCTGCCACAAACACCCGGGGACCGGTCCTCCTACACATACGTTGGGGCGTCCCGAAATTCAGATCACGGGTTACTAGTCTAGCGCCACCGGTCTGTCAAGCCATTGCAATTACAAGTTTCGTAGCCGAGCCCCAAAAGCAGGCACGCCGCGATAGCTCGCGGCGGTCCTACGGGAGCAGGGATCGGGAGGCCAGATGTCGGTCTCCCGGTTGGGCGATATTGGGCTTGAACCAATGACTTCCACCGTGTGAGGATGGCACTCTTCCACTGAGTTAATCGCCCGGCAGAACGGAACGGCTTTTAGCACAACGCCCCGCACCACGCAACCGAGAAAAGAGCGTGTCTGAGCCCACTTTGGATCAGTCGTCCAGGGCCTTGAATTGGCCCCGTTCCCGCTCCGCCTTCAGGTGGTCCTTGGCGGCCTGCTCGAAGGTCCGAAGCAGCCGTTTGGCCGCGTCGTAGCTCCGGAAGGGCAGCAGCATCACGTGGGCGCCCTCGGCCGTGGTCCGGATGTCGTACAGCGCCTCTTCCAGGGGCACGCCGGGATCGCCCCGCCGCACCAGATAGCGCAGATACTCGCGCTCGTGTTCCCGCGAGGGGACCACCGAGAACCCAGCGGACACCGGAAGTAAAGACGCCATGCAGACCTCACCCTAACCGAGGGTTTTAATCACATGATCGATCCGTTTCAGATCCGCGGTGCCGAGGCCCATCTTCTCAGCGGTCAGGAGGTACTGTGGCCGCCCGCTGGGTCGCGTCTTGGCGAGGGGCTTGTCCATGAGCTTGGGGAGCTTGGCTTTTTCGCGCTCCGCGTCAATGATTTCCCAGGCCACCTTGTCAATGGCCACCGGATCCAGCGCCGCAAAGACTGAGTGGAGCTTGCGCTGGCCCCGGCCGTTCCCCTTGGGGCCCCCATTGATGATAATGTTGAAGGCGTCCGCGAGGATCAGCCGGACCTTGTCCTTGATGGGCGGTAGGGCGTAGATCTCGGGGACCATGGGATCGCACATGCGAACGCCCTTTCTGCTCGCGTGGTAGATGGCCGGCTTGGGCACCGAGCCCAGGGCCATGTTCTTGATCGAGCAGGTAACCCCCGTGAGGTCGTGGTCCTTCATCACGGGGATGTTCACCACCGCGTCCACCGCCATCAGGGCCTTGGTAAACTGCACCGGCGGGCCCGAGGCGATCTTGAACTTCTTCCGCGAGTACCCCCAGGTCTTGATGTTCTTCACCTTGATCTTGGAGTTTCGATATCGCCGGGACAGGGGCGAGGCGTTGAAGCCCCACATGTCCCACATATACATGTTCTCGTGGGACACGCCGGCCAGCACGAGCCCTTCGATGATGGCGTCCACCGTGGCCTCGTGGGGCCAGCACAGATGCCGCCCCAGACAGTTGGGCTTGAGGCCGACCTTCTCGGTGGGCTTGAACAGCGAGGACCAGGCCGCCTTGGGGGTCTTTTTTCCGGTGAGCTCCATGACCGCGAGGTCCACCATGACCTTCACGGGCTTGGGGTCGGGTTTGCCCTTGGCGTCATAGGCCTTGCTGTTGATGACCTGCACCACCCGGGACTTCTTCGTGCCGGCGGGCCGGGCCGCCGGGCGCTTCACCGCGGCCTCCTTCGGAGCCTTGCGGGTCCCGGGCGCCTTACGGGACGGGCCGCCCCCCTGGGACGGGCCGGCGGTCATCTCGCCGGTGGATCTGGCGCCGTCTTTTCCTTTTTTCTGGCAGGCCGCCAGGCCCGCCGCCGCGCCCACGGCCAGCCCGACCTTTAAAAAGCCCCGCCGCTGGTCATCAGCGTCCCCTTCGCGGACCTCATAGGCCAACTCCTCTTCGGGCTCTTGTTCGCCATTTTTGTTACAGCAGGGGTAGTCGTCAGACCGGCTCATCGGTGCACCTCGTGGGCTGTCCATCCCTATGGGTACACTTATACTCCGATTCGGAGGTGGGGCCACTGTTTCCGCACAGCAAAACCAGCCCACTTGACAGCCAAACGTTCGGCTACTTGAGAGTCAGTCGGCGGGACCGGGCGTACACGACCTCGTTGCCGCGGGCGTCCTTCACCGCCAATCGCATCTGGTAGCTCTTGCCCTTTTTGAACCCCAGCACCCCGTAGACCTTGTATTTACCCGTCACCTGGATCGTGCCGCTGCCCGGGTTGGAAATCTTGAGGTCCTCCGCGTTGACATACTTGTAGCGGCCGCCGCGGTACTCGTAAAACACGATGTTGACAACATCCGAGGGCGGTGCCTTGCGCAGCACGGCGAAAAACTGGAAATGCCACTTCGTTTCGCCCGCCTTGGTCTTGAGGGTCCCCGTGGCGTTTTTCGTAAAGAACTTGGCCAGGCTGGTCCCCTTGCTCGGTATTTTCTGGGTAATGAGGATCTTGCCCTTGAGTTGGCTGACGCGGGCCTGTGCCTCTGCGCCACCCAGGGCCAACACTACCGCCGACACTGCCACCACCATTGCAAACCGTGTGATCAACTTCATGTTCATTAACCTCCTCGACGTCGCCCGCAATCACGGCTGACATCGCATGGCTCTTTCCATCATGTACTCGACAACGACAATAAATATTCAATCCAAGCCGATGCTGCAACTTGTTCCGTATACACCCTAACCCATCTACTTCATCCGGATGCCGGGATCGTCGGGTAGGCCGTGGCGCTGGATGGTTCGCAACCGGTTCCGCTGCAGGTCTCGCCAAAAGCGCGGGCTCTCCAGGTGCCGCCGGGTGACGGGCTGATAGACCGCCCGGCGTCGATCCCGGTTGTTGCGCCGGAAGATCACAATGCGACCCATTCGCTGGGCCAGCGCCAAAGCCTGTGCTTCACGCGGCAAGGCAAGCAACGTGCACCAGGGCCGCCGGGTTCGGAGCGTGTTCTGGATTACCCACTGCTCGGCCGCCACCACCCGGGCCGACTGCATCAACATGCGGATGGCCAGCGATCCATGCGCCTGGCCATCCCCCTGGGTGCCTCTCCGGCCTCGGCCCCGCGTCCGGGTGACCACTGCCACATCCACAACGTCGCCCGGCCGCACCCAGGTCCCCGTACCGCCCATCCAGTCCACCCGCAGGGTCACCGCCCGCCCGCCCGGGGGGATCCTCACCCGCGCCGGCGCCGCGGCCCCCCCGACTTCCAAATCCGCGCGCCTCACTGACGCGCCCCGGGGGATGTTCCGGCGCAACCGCCGCCCGGCAAAATGCACCAGATCCACAGGACGAAGATGGCCGGACCACTTGAGCCCAGCCGGTCGGGGAACCACCCGCAACAGGCTCGTGCGCAGGCGCGTACCCGCGGCGAGCCGCACCCGGGCCACCACAATCCGCTCCTCGATAGGGCGCCCGTCGTCGAAGCTCAGGGTGCCGCCGTAGACCATCGTCGCGGAGGCCGGCGGCTGGGTCCGCGGCACGGGGCAGCGCGCCGGTCTGACGCACCCCATCGCGCCCAACAGCAGGAACGCCCCGGCGATCTGCGCAAACATCACCCTCATTGTGATCTGATCATACACGGTTCACCGCACCTGACCAAGATCTGCGCACCGAGCGGCACGAGGGCCCGCGGCCCCGGATCCCCCTACGGCGCACTACCTCGCCCCATGCTCCACAGGGCATAGAAGGCAAACTCACACTGCTCGATGTCGATCCCCGCCTCGTAGCCCTCGACGTACTGACTGAGATCGCCGAGCAGAGCGGCGTAGGCGTCAGCGCTCCACATGTCCATGAGCACTTTGGCCCCGAGGGAGTGGATGAGGTCAATGGTGGCGGGATCGTCGAATCCGGGGTCGATGTGCACCACGTCGGGCACCGGTACAAAAGCGTCCCACAGGGGCTGGATCTCCGCCTGCTCCAGGGGCCGGATCATGATGCGCAGATCGGGCACCGCCGCCCGCGCGTCGGTGAGCTCGGACAGGCTCCCGAGCATCACCGCCTGGGGAATCATGCCCTCTTCCTCGATGACAATGGCCGCCTCTGCGGCGCCCGCCTTTATGTCCACCATAATGTCGATGCGGCCGTCGGCCAAACGGAGCATCTCCCGAAAGGTAGGAATGCGCTCGCAGGAGAAGTCCCCCACGAGCTCGCCGTTGTAGGTCATCTCCAGCGCCTGCACCTGGGCCAGGGTCATGGCCGCGATGTCTCCGGTGCCGGTGGTGGTGGAGTCCACGTCGGCGTCGTGGCACAGCACCGCCTCACCATCCGCGGTGAGGCGTACGTCCACCTCCACCATGTCCACGCCCATGACCACCGCGGCGCGCACGGCGCTCAACGTGTTGGCGGGCGCGAGATAACCCAGCCCGCGGTGCGACACCACCACGAGCCCTTCGCAGCCGGGATCGCCGTAGCAGCCCAGCGGCAGGGTGGACACCCGCGCGGGCGGGGCGCCCACCGCACGGCAGTCGTAGGACTCCGGGGGCGCGAGGTCTTCCCGGAGGGGGGGCCACGCCGCGTCCGCCACGCCGCCGTCCGCCACGCCGCCGTCCGCCCCCACGCCGTCGTCATCCCCGCAGGCAGCCCACCCCGACAACGCCACGAGCACCAGAACCCAACACACCCGACGCCGTCGATCCCGCATCGCCGCTACTCCTGCTCAGAACGCGCTGTGGCCGCGGCCCGATAGTCTGCAAGCAACCGACGGGTGATGGGCCCCGGGCGGCCGTCCCCCACCGACTGGTCGTCCACCCGCTGCACCGGGAGGATCTCCCGCAGGGTGCTCGTTAAAAAGATCTCGTCGGCCCCGCGCAGCTCAGTGCGATGGATGGCGCGCTCGGTCACCGGGAAGCCCGCCCGCGCGGCCAGACCACACACCTTGTGCCGCGTAATGCCCTCGAGGATCCCCGCGGAAAGCGGGGGCGTGAGCAGCTGCCCATCCGCCACGACAAAGAGATTGCTCGAAGCGCCCTCGGTGACCCGATCCTCGTGATCGAGCAGGATCGCCTCGTGGGCGCCTTGCTCCCGGGCCGCGCCCAAGGCCAAGACGTTGACCAGATAGTTGCCGCTCTTGGCCCCGGCCAGCAGGGTGTGACCGCCGACGCGCCCGGTGGCCACCAGATGAATGGGCACACCCTCTTCGTACCAAGACCCAGGCAGGGGCTGCAAGGGCGCCACGATGACGACGCGCCGGGGGTGATCCGCCAGCCCCGGATCCAACCCCATGGGACCGGAGCCCCGGGTGATGATCACCCGCACATAGGACTCCGCATGGCCCGCCGCGGCCAGGGTGGCGTGGATGTCTCGGATGATGGGTTCCAGCCCGTCGGCCGGGGGCGCGGCCAGTCGCATGGCCAGCCGGTCTGCGCTGTGCTTGAGCCGCTCGAGATGCGCCCCCAGGGCGAAGGGCTTCCCGCCATAGGTTCGCACCACCTCATACACGCTGTCGCCGTACAGAAAGCCTCGATCCGTCACCGGGATCTTGGCCGCCGCTTCGTCTTGAATCAAACCGTCGATGCTTACCTTGGTGGTCACCGCACTGCCGCTCCTGGGGCTGAGCATCCGCACAGTATCACACGGCCCCCATCCGGTCGATCACCCCCACAACGCCGACAAAACGGAACCGGAATGTGCTAACTGACAATAGAGGCTTTGATTGTATTGCCTGGCCACGGAGAAACGAAGCGATGAACAGGACAAGCAGATTCGCGTGGAGCCTGTTTTTCATGGGGCTCGCGCTGACGACCGCGGCATGCTCGCACGACGACGCTGGGCAGGACTGCGGAAATGACCTCATTGAGGGCACCGAGCAATGTGACGGCAACCAGCTCGGTGGCAACAGCTGCACGACCCTCCTCGGCGGTTTCACCGGAGGGGCCCTCGCCTGCACAGACGCCTGTCAGTACGACACGAGCGGCTGCACCACGGCACAGCCCGTATGCGGCGACGGTGTCATCGACGCCGGGGAAGACTGCGACGGCTCCCAGCTCGGCGGCCAGGCCTGCGCTGACGTGGGCAATTTCACCGGCGGCACCCTCGCCTGCGCTGGAGACTGCGCCTGGGACGTGTCCGCCTGCGAGGTCCCCCTGAACTGCGGCGACGACATCATCGACGCCGGGGAGGACTGCGACGGCACGAACCTCGCGAGTCAGACCTGCGCAGATGTGGGCAACTACAATAGCGGCACCCTCGCCTGCGCCGGGGACTGCACCTGGGACGAGTCCGCCTGTGAGAACCTGCTGTCGCCTTCCGAGCAGCTCGGCGTGGTCCGGTCGGTGCCCGACGCCACGGGGTATGCCATGGATGTGGAGAACGTGCTGGTGACCTACCGGAAGCCGGCTCTTGGCAACGACAGCGCCGGGTTTGTGGTCCAAGCCGATCCCCTCGGACCGGCTCTTTTTGTGCGGGTGGATCCCGCCACCCTGTCGCCGCTCCCAGCCCCGGGGGACTCCGTCAGCTTCACGGTGATCCAGGTGGGCACGGATCAGGGCCGCCGGGAGGCGCTGACCATCTCGGGGTGGCTCGTGCACTCCTCGGCAAATCCCCTGGCCCCCCTGGTCCAGAACGTCTCTGGCGCCACGGACCTGGTCAGCGCGCTCGATGAGTATGAGGTGGAGCTGGTCACGGTCGACGCCACCGTCGTGGCGGACTTCACCACCGCGGGCAGCGGCCACATGCAGGCGGACGTGGAGACCGATGGCATCGTCGGTGACAGCGACCTGCGCCTGCGGCTACCGACCACCCTCACCGCTTCGTCGGGCCTCACCTCGGGCTGCACCCTCACCGTGACTCAGACGCCCCTGTGGCGCTTCGGGGGCACGGTTCAAATCATGGCGTACGATCCGGCCGAGCTCACGGTACACGGCTGCCCGGCTCCGCGGGTCGTAAGCGCCACGGCCACGGGTGACTCCACGGTGCTCATCACCATGGATCGTCCCATGGACGGGACCAGCATCACCAACGCCGCAGCCCAGCTCACGTTCACCGGCGGCCTGGCGGCCTCGGCGGCCACGGTCAACAGCAACGAGATCACCGTGTCCACGTCGGTGCAGACCGCCGCCGCCACGTACATCGTCACCGTGGCGGGCTCGGTTACCGACACCTTCGGCGCAGGCGTGGATCCGGCCGCCGACAGCGCCACCTTCCTGGGATTCGGCGTGACCGCAGGCTGCGGGGACGGCAACCTCGACGCGGGGGAGTCCTGCGACGACGGGAACAACGAGCCCTTCGACGGCTGCGCTCCGGACTGCCGCTTCGAGGCGGGCCACCTGCTGATTTCGGAAATCGTGGCGGCCCCCACGGGAGGTGAGTTCATCGAGATCTACAACCCGACGGCCAACACCATCGCCTTGGATGACGTCTACCTGGCCGACTACAGTACCTACTATCTCGTGACCCAGGGCAGTGGTGCCCCCGTGAGCTCCGACTTCCGCATGCGATTCCCGGCCGGCGCGTCCATCGCCGCGGGGAGCTTTGTGGTCGTCGCGCTGGAACCGGCCGCAAACTTCCACACCGCCTACGGCTTCTTCCCGGATTTCGACGTCGACCCCGCGGACACCGGCGCCCCGGCCATGACCGGAGAAATCAGCGCCAACGCCGGCCTCACCAACACCGACGAGATGGTCGTGCTGTTCACCTGGGACCAGGTCTCTGATCTGGTCCAGGACATCGACTATCTTGTGTACGGCGACACGAGCGACGCTGCTGACAAGACCGGGATCACCGTGGGCACGGGCACCTACGCAAACGAAACCGCCGGGGCCAGCCAGGACCCCGGAGCCGCCCCCGCGGCCGGGCAGTCGCTGCACCGGTGTGACACGGCCGAGGGCTCAGAGACCGGCAACGGCGGCAACGGTGCCTTGGGCCATGACGAAACGAGTGAAGCGTTCAGCGCGACATTTCGACTCACCGCAGCGCCCAGTCCCGGCGCCGCGCCGGCCGCCGGACTGTGTACCCCCTGACCCTCGACGTACCGCCTGCTCCGCACGGCGTCTTGACAGGGCCGCGCCGCTGACCCGATAGTTCCCATGTGACGCGAGCCTCCATGTTAACAGCCAGGAACGTCGGCTCCCGCGCGCCATCGGTACGATGAGCAACGCTCGCGCGCAAACCCTCGAGCCGGCCAAGAAGTTCGGCACCTTCCTGGGCGTCTATGTGCCCAGCGTGCTCACCATCCTGGGCGTGATGATGTACCTACGCTTCGGCTGGGTGTTGGGCAACGTGGGGCTTCCCCTCGCCCTGTTCATCGTCTTGGCCGCCAGCTCGATCACTTTCATCACCGGGCTCTCGGCATCGGCCATCGCCACCAACATGCATGTGGGCGTGGGCGGCGAATACTTCATGGTCTCGCGCAGCCTCGGGTTGGAGCTCGGCGGCGCCATCGGCATCCCGCTCTTTTTGTGCCGCACCTTGAGCCTCACCCTCTACGCCTTCGGGCTGGCGGAGTCCATCGGCTTTCTGTGGCCGGCAGACTGGGGGGCGCCCCCCATCCAGTGGATCGCCGGCGTGTCCATTCTGCTCATCACCGCCGTGGCCGGCCGCAGTGCCGAGCTGAGCCTCAAGCTGCAGATCCCGATCATGATCGCCGTGGCCATCTCCGTGCTCGCCCTGGTGGCCGGCGTGCTGGCCGGAGGCTTCGGCAACCCCGAGTACACGCCGCATTACGAGCGCTCCGCCTCGCAGGGCTTCTGGTTCGTCTTTGCGGTGTTCTTCCCGGCGGTGACCGGCTTCACCGCCGGCATCGGCATGAGCGGTGACCTCAAGGATCCCAAGCGCTCCATCCCCAGGGGCACCCTGCTGGCAGTGGTCACCGGAACGATCTGCTACCTGCTGATCCTGGTCCTGCTGGGGTACACCAACAAAGTCACCGGCGTGGATCTGGCCAAGCTCGATCCCAAAGCGCCACCGGTGTGGACCAAGATCGCCCTGCTGGGCGCCTGGCTGATCATCCCGGGGATGTGGGGCGCCATCCTGTCGTCGGCTTTTGGCAGCGCCCTGGGCGGACCGCGGGTGCTGCAGGCCCTGGCGTCCGATGGTCTCATGCCCAAGGCGCTGGCGCGCACCTCCAAGACCGGCCAGCCCACCGTCGCCACCTGGGCCACGGGGCTGCTCGCCCTGGCGGCCGTGGCCCTGGGCGATCTCAACGCCGTGGGGCGTTGGGTCACCATCTTTTTTCTCACACTGTACGTAACCATCAACCTCTCGGCCGCGGTGGAGCGGCTCGTGGGCGATCCCTCCTACCGACCCACCATCAACGTGCCCTGGTACGTCTCCATGTCCGGCAGCCTCGGAGCGGTGGTGGTGATGTTCCTGATCAGCCCCCTGGCGTGCATCTGCGCCGTCGGGTCGGAGCTGCTGCTGTATCTGTACCTGCGCCGACGGGCCTTAGAGAGCCAGTGGGGTGACGTGCGCGCGGGGCTCTGGAGCGCCCTGGCGCGGTTCTCCCTCCTGCAGATGCGCAAGCTCAAGGAGCGCGCCCGAAACTGGCGCCCACAGATCCTGCTGTTTGCCCACAACCCGGCCGCCAAAATGGGGCTGGTGCGCATGGCGAACTGGTTCAACCAGAACCGCGGCGTGGTCACTGTCTGCCACGTGGTGGAGGGGGACGTGGAGCGGCACGCGGCCGAGATCCAGCAACGCAAGGCGGACATGCAGGAGACCTTCGATCGGGAGGACGTGCCGGCCTTCTCCATTGTCAACGTGGTGCCCGAATTTGAGTCCGGCGTCATGGGCATCGCCCAGGCCTACGGCTTCGCGGGCATGCAGGCGAACACCGCCATGTTCGGCTGGTCCGACGTGCCCGCGGGCCTGGCCAAGCAGCTGCGGGTGATGCGGCTTTTGTCCCACCTGAACCTCGCCACGGTGCTCGCTAAAATGGTATCGGCCGAAGGCCCGGCCCAACGGGGCACCATTGACATCTGGTGGGGCGGGCTCCAGAACAACGGCGACCTGATGCTGCTGCTGGCCCACCTGCTGAACCTCAACCCCGGCTGGCACCCGGCCCGGGTGACGATCCGCTCCATCGTCGGCAGTGAGGCCGAGCGAGCGCCCATGCAGACAAAGCTCACCGAGCTCATCACCGAAGTGCGCATCAACGCCGAGGCCAACGTGCTCGTCAAGGGCGCCGAACAGAGCTTCACCGACATCATGCACGAATCCGGCCGCGACGCGGACGTGACCTTCCTGGGCCTGATGATCCCCGGACCGGGTGATGAGCTCGTCTACGCCGAGCGCCTACTGACCCTGGCCGCGGGCTTCCAAACCGTAATCTTCGTCCGCAACGCCGGCGTGTTCGCCGGTGAGCTGCTCACCGAAGGCAGCTCCGCGGATGACCAGACCGCGGACGACCAGACCGAGCCTGAAAAAACAACGCCCCTGCCCAAAAACGACGAGCCTCCCCCCTGAGCTCGCAGAGCAGGAGCACCGTGATAAAATAACGGCGGCGAAAAAACGACAGAGGAGAATTTACATGAGCTCAGACAAGCGTTTTGCACACCCGACCCGGTGGCTGGCCCTGGCGGCGTTCTTGACGGGATTGGGATTGGCGGGCTGTGGGGACGACGATTCGGGGGGCAACAACACAGCCAACAGCAACAACCTGAACACCAACGCCAACGACAACGACAACGCCAACACGAACAGTAATACAAACAACAACACCAACGGCGGCGGGATCTGTGGGGCCGGAGTGGGGCAACTGTTTGACGGTAGCCATCCGTGGAACCAGCGCGTGGACAGCGTGGCGCTGGACGCCGAGTCCGCCGACATCATCACCTACCTGCAGACCAACCACACAGCCGGGTCGAAGTTCCGCATGGACGGGCCCAGCGATACGCCGGACAGCCTGTACGGGATCACGATCCTGTATGCGGACAACAGCGTTACCCACGAGAGCTTCATCGAGACCGGGGACTTCTACAGCCCGGACTGCGATCCCGCGCCGGTCCCCATTCCAGCAGCGGGCGCCATCGAGGGGGAGACTGCCTACGCGTGCGATGGCGATGGCGACTGTCACCTGATCGTCGTGGACACCGACGAGTGCCGGCTCTACGAAATGTGGCGCGCCAACTACGATGCCGAGTTTTATGGCGGGTGTCTGGCCGTGTGGGACCTGACGCAGGCGTACACGCCCACGCTCCGTGGAGACTGCTGCACCAGCGCCGACGCGGCGGGACTGCCCATCGCGGCCCATATGTTCTCCGCCGACGACATCGCCGCCGGGGCGATCCACCATGCCATTCGGTTCATCCTCCCCAACGAGCACATGCGGAACCGCATCTACGTGCGCCCTGCCACACACTCCACCGGCGCCACCAGCGGTCCGGCGCAGGCGCCGCCCTACGGGGCCCGCCTACGGCTGCGGGCCGACTTCGATCTGGGCAGCCTCAACACCGCGGCCCAGGTGGTAGCCGAGGCGCTCATGCAGTACGGCATGATCCTGTCCGACGGTGGAAACATCACCTTCACCGCGCTCAATGATCGGTTCACCACCCACAAGTGGGTCGACGTGGGCCTCGGTCCCAACGACCTCACCAGCCTCGAGTGGACCGACTTCGAGGTGCCCGAGCTCGGGCAGCGCTACACCTGGGACGGCGCCTGCGACTGCCAACGGACCCCCGTTACGCAATAGTCTCGTCCGGTCGCGACCAACCAACCCCGCAATCCGATTCACCTGCGGCGGCGTTCCAGAACGAGCCAGAGCCAGGCGCACAGGGCGACAACCAGGCTGAGACCAAAGGGGATCACCTGGAGGTAGTGCGGAGGGTTGACCTTTTCCATGCCCACCACGCCATCCACCAGGCGTAGGAACAGCACGCTCACGCCGTACGTGGCAATGCCCACCCCCACGAAGCGGCGCATGCCCTTGGCCAGCTCGAGGGCCCGGACGCTGTGCTGCCAGACCCGCCGCATCAGATAACGAATCCAGAAGATCGTGGGTGTGAGGGTGGTCGCCAGAATTCCTCCCAGACTGAGCCACAGCTCGGTCCGGGTGAGGGTGGCGTCCAGGCCCCGAACCACCGTGCTGAGCACCTCCACGAAACCGGTGAGCAGCCACAGGTAGCACACCACGGTGAGCAGCCCGATGGTGGGCCGAGCCCGGCGGGAATCCGAGGCCTCTTCGGAGAGGGCGGGACGCAAGGAGAGTCGGAGCCGCGCCTCATCCGAATCGTCATCGTCTTTGTGCTCCCGCTTCTGAAAGGCCGGGAAGCCATTGACGGGCTCAGCCACGGAGTCCGGCTCACCCGCGGCGCGCTCGTAGGCCGCCAGGTCGGCGTCCATGGCCGCCACGGTCGCGTAACGATCGTCGGGGTCCTTGGCCATGGCACGCTCGATGACCAACTCCAGAGCCTCGGGCACGCCGGGCTCCACGGTCCGCGGCCGGGGAGGCTCGTCGTTGATCACCGCGGCGAGCACCCGCAGCGCCTCCTTCTGCGGGAAGGGCTTGGCGCCCGTCAGCGCCCGATAGAGGATCGCGCCCACACCGTAGACGTCCGCGCGGTGGTCCACCTTGGCCCCCCGCGCCTGCTCCGGCGGCATGTAGATGGGGGTTCCCATGATGGAGCCGGTGCGGGTGAGCTTGTCGTCTTCGGTCTCGTTCACCAGCTTGGAGATCCCGAAGTCGATGACCTTGGCGATGGGGTTGGTTGGATCACCCACCAGAAACACGTTCTCGGGTTTCATGTCGCGATGCACGATGCCGGCCGCATGGGAGGCCGAGAGCCCCTGGCAGACCTGCCGGGCCACACGCACCGCGGCCGAGGGCGCGAGCTTGCCCACCCGGTCGAGCAGGTTGCCCAGCTCCTCGCCGTCGAGATACTCCGCAACGATGTACGGCGTGCCCGAACGGGTGCGATGCACGTCCAGCACATCGAGCACGTTGGGGTGCTGCACGCGGCTGGCCGCCTCGGCCTCGCGCTCAAAGCGCTTGACCAGATTCTCCTTCACCGCGTGCTCGGGCAAAAGCAGCTTCACCGCGAACCGCTTCTTGGACAGCCGGGTGTGCACCGCTTCGTAGACCCGGGCGGTGCCCCCCTGACCGAGCACCCGCGCGATGCGGTAGCAGTCGCCAAACACCTCGCCAATAAGCGGATCCCCGCCGTCCTGGCTGATGATCTCCAGCGGCGTGGCATCCTGGGGGCAGACCTTGAAGGAAAGCGGGTAGCGCTCGCCACACGTCGTGCAGCGCCGAACGTTGCCCGAGGGCGACTCCTCCCCCTTGGGCGTCGGCTTCGGCACCACCTTGGGGGCCCGCCAGGCAGCGGTCTTGGAACTTAAGGAGGCCTTTTCCGTCATTCCACCCATGATCCGGCAAGGCCCGGTGACGGTCAAGCAGCGTTCCGCGAAAAATGCGACCCGGGCGCCAAACACCACAAATCGTTGAGCCGCACCTCAGGTCCTGCGCGGATTTCCTGGGCGAGGGGTTAGCGCGGGCCGCGGCGGCGATTCCGGCGTCGACTGCGTGGCTCCCGCTTGGCGCGCGCCGCCGTGGCGTTGATCAGCACGCTGTACATACGCAACCGCTCCTGCCGGCTGGGCAGGGCGGCAGCCTTGGCCTGGAGATCGGACAGGGGCAGCCGGATCAGGAACTGCACCATGGGAAGCCAGGAGAGACGGGCCGCCCCCTTTGTCAGCCAGAACCGGATGGCCGATCGATTCACGCTCCCGTGGCTCGCCACCAGGCCGGCGATGATGGCGCCGCGGCGCATCAGACGGGTCTCCTCACTCCCCAGCAGCACCCAGGACTCCAGTCGTTTTTGGAGCTGGGCTTCGTCCGGGAGGGACAGGAGTGTGCCCAAGGCCGCGACGTAACTCATGAGGTGCTCGCTCCAGGCCTTGTTGCGAGGGATCCGCGACTCCATACGACGCACCAGCGTGGAGAAGTGATCCGAACCCAGACGGGCCAGGCCCGCGCCGATGGCTCGCAGGGCGTTCACCACCTCTCGGGTCTCAACCCCGCCCGACCGCTCTGCGGCGACCTCCACCGCAAGCCAGGCCTGAAGCATCAGCGCCTCGGCCTCTGTGGCAGACATAACCTGGGGGGCCAGTTGGGCCACTTGGCGGCACCACCGCGCCAGCTCCTGGGGCTGCCAGGTGGAGCTTTGTTTGACGATGGTTTTGAGCAGCCCGGGGAGCCAGCGCTTCCGCTCGGCCAGGGGGCGCTTGCCCACGGGCCGCAGGAAACGTCCCCACACCCAGGCGCCCACGCCGGCCTCGGATAGCCGAAGCGCCTGCGCGATCACCGTTTCGGCGGCGGCAGGGCCGCTGGGGAGCCCGAGCTTGTAGATCCCTCTCAGCGCGCGAACCCGCCTCTCGGCTTCGGGAATGGCCGCCACCTCGGTCATCATTTTGCCCTGCAGGCGGCGCACCTCGCCGGCGTTGCTGCCGCGATGCAGCTCGAGCAGCCTGCGCAGGATCCAGGCAGTGAAGTACTTGTCCTTGAAACCCGCGGACCGCTTCTCGATCCGCACAAAAAGCGGTTGTCTGACCTTTACATCGACCTTTTTCAGCGCCCGAAAGAGCGGGGCCTGCTGCCAGTTGCGACGGGACTCCTTGGGCAGCTTGTCAATCAGGTCCAGCGCCTCGCCGGCGTAGCGGATCGCGACGTTGGGATGCTTGGCAGCCAGGGCCTTGGTGGCGGTGATCCGCGCCCGATAGGCATGCTCCTTGTCAGCGTCGGTGACCACCTGGCCCAGGAGGGCCAGCGCCCCCGGGACCCGCGCGGCCTGCTCAATCAACTTCTGCTGAAGCCAGCCTTTCTCGGTGGCCGGGAGCTTGGCTGCTTCGCGCCGCAACAGCGTAAGCATCACCAGGGCCTGCTTAGAGCCGGAGAACGCGGGCAACTCGATCAGCTTGCCCAGAGCCTGGGCCCGCCCATAGGGTGTCGTGGCCAGGCGCAGGATGGCCAGGGCCGCCCGACGGAGCAGCGCCGGATGACGTCTGGCAAAGGCAACCCAGGTCAGCGCCAGCTCACCCAGGAAGACCGCACGTGACTCCTTGAAGGCGGGCCCGGCGACGCCCTGCTCGGCGCGCGCGAGAAGAGCCTGCGCGCGGACGGGCGGCAGCACCGTGCCCGCGGCGGCCATGCCCGCCAGGAGGTGCTCTTTATCATAGTAGGCCTGCGCTCGCATCAGGAGACGTTGCGCCAGGGCGAGGATTGGCTCCACCTGGTCCGGGGTGAGCTGGGCCAGCGCACGCTTGGCACTGTTAAAGGACCAGGAGAAGACCGAGAGGTCCTTTGCCGTCGCCGCGCGGGTGAGCATTGCCGGTAGAAGGCGAGCACGGGTGGCGGCGCCAGCGTGGGAGAGACACTGCGCCAGGTGGTCGTAGGCGTTCTGAAGCTTGTCCAGGGTGGCCACCTTCTGGGTGGCGGCAAAGGCCGCCCGGGCGAGGCGATCCACCACATCGGTCGCGGCGTAAGGCCCTACGCGTTGGCAGAGGGACGCCAGGTGCTTGGCCCGCACGTCCGGGATCGCCATGGCGTCGATCTCCTGGGACGCGGCCAGGGCGAGCTCCCCGAGCCTCTGATGGGCACTCTGCTTGTCCAGCCTGGTGGTCCGGAGGGTCTTGCGCGGCTTGAGGCGGGGCGACACCTGGGTGGGGATCGCCGGCAGCGGCCCCACCCAGGGCCCGGTCGTCGCCCGCGGGCGGTCGGGACCGACGGGTGAGGACGCATCCGCCGCTGGCGGCGTCTTTTTGCCGCCGCAGCCGACCGAGACCCAAAGGGCCAGGCTCAGCAGACAACATGATCGCATCGCATGGGTCATGGCGTTCTCCATCACTCGTACCGCAAGGCCTCGATGGGATCGAGGCGGGAGGCCTTGTAAGCGGGATATAGGCCGAAGAAAACGCCGGTGCTCGCGGCGATGCTGAAGGCAAAAATGATGCTGTCGGTTCTCACCGCGGTGGTCCAAGAACCACTCTTGCCCACCATGTGGGCGGCAAACAGCCCTGCGGCTATGCCCAACAGCCCGCCCAGCACACTGAGCACCACCGCCTCGACGAGGAACTGAAAGAGAATGTGACGCTGGCGGGCCCCCACCGCCTTGCGAATCCCAATCTCCCGGGTCCGCTCGGTGACCGACACCAACATGATGTTCATGATGCCGATCCCGCCCACGAGCATGGAGACAAAGGCCACCGCCGCCAGCAGCGTGGTAAAGGTCTCGGTCACCTGGTTCATGGTCTTCAAGATCTCGGCCTGGTTGCGGATGTTGAAGTCCGGCTGGCCCCCCGGGGCAATACGATGGCGCCGCATGAGCAGCTCCTCGATGTCAGCCTGGGCGTTACTCATGTCCCCTTGGTTGGCCACCTGGACGTTGATGGCGCGCAGGTCCTTGATCCCGAACAACCGCAGCATGGCCGTGGTGATGGGCACCACCACCACCGCGTCGGGATCCCGGTACCCACTTTGCCCCTTGGCCTTGAGCAGCCCGATGACTTCGAAGTTGACGCCCTTGATCTTGATCTTCGCGCCCACCGCCACACCGCCCTCGAACAGATCCTTGGCCGGTGTTGCCCCGACCACCGCCACCTTGCTGCGGCGCCGAACGTCCTCCGGCTCGATGAAACGTCCCTCGGCCAGGGTGAAGTTGTTCACTGACAGGTAGTCCGCGGTGGTCCCGAGGATCGTCGAGTTGGTGTTCTTGGCGTAGTACTTGATCTGCGCGTTCTTGCCGGCCTCAGGGGCCACCGCGGCGATGTTGGGCACCTCTTTGCGAATGGCTTCGGCGTCCTTTAGCACCAGCGTCTCGACGCTGGCCGAACGCACGTGGCCGCGGGTCCCCAATCCCGGTCGGACCACGAGCAGGTTGGTGCCCATGCTGGTGATGCGCTCGGAGACCTGGCGCTTGGCCCCTTCGCCGATGCCGAGCATCACAATCACCGCACCCACGCCGATGATCACGCCCAGCATGGTCAGCGACGAACGCATCTTGTTGGCCCAGAGGCTGCGCAGGGCCACGCCACACAGCTGAGCTAGTAGTAGTAGTTGCACTACGGCTCTCCCGCTTTGTCGGCGCCCGCTTGGTCCGCAAGCGCTTGGTCCGCAGGCGCTTCGTCCGCAAGCGCTTCGTCCGGGATCGCGGCATGCAGGCCACTGCGGCGCCGTTTCCCCACGGGCTCGTCGCTGCCCAGCAGCCCGTCCCGCACCGTCAGGATGCGCTGGGTGTACTCGGCCACCTCGGGCTCGTGGGTCACCATCATGATGGTGCTCCCTTCCTTGTGGAGCTCCTCGAAGAGACCCAGGATTTCAATGCCCGTCTTCGTGTCCAGGTTGCCCGTTGGCTCGTCGGCCAGAATGATCGCGGGCGCGGTCACCAGCGCGCGGGCGATGGCCACCCGCTGCCGCTGACCACCCGACATCTCGTTGGGGCGGTGACCGGACCGGCTGCCCAGGCCCACGCGCTCCAAAGCCTGGAGCGCCCGTGCCCTGGCGTTGCGAACACTGGCATACATCAAGGGCAGGGCCACGTTCTCCACGGCGCTGCTCATGGGCAGGAGGTTAAAGCTCTGGAAGACAAACCCGATGCGCCGATTGCGCACGTCGGCCAACGCGTCGCCCGCCAACTTGGAGACGTCCTCGCCGTCCAGCACGTAGCTGCCGCTGGTGGGCTTGTCCAGGCAGCCCAGGATGTTCATCAGCGTGGACTTGCCGCTGCCCGAGGGACCCATGATGGCCACGTAGTCCCCCTTGCCCACGTGAAAGGACAGGCCGGCCAGGGCGTGCACCACCTCGCCCCCCATGCGGTATTCCTTGGTGATGTTCGAGAGGCGGATCATTACCGCATGCCCCCCATGACACGACGCATATTCTGGCCGCTCGCCGCCATGCCTCCGCGCCGGTCCATGGCGCTACGCTTCTGGCGCGCGGGCTCCTGGATGCGGGAGCCCTCCTGGAGGCCACTTATGATCTCCGCCTGACCGCCCACGATGCGCCCCACGCGCACGGTGAGTTTCTTGCCGCCGGCGTCTCGGACAACGTAGCCCCGGCGTTCCCGCTTTCCGGCCCCACCGGACCCGGCGACCCGCTGGAGGGCGCGCTGTGGCACCAGCAGCACGTTCAGCCGCTCCTCGATGACGACCTCGACGTTGGCGCTCATCTGGGGCTTGAGCACGGCGCTGCCTTTTTCGTCCACCGCCACCACCACCTCAAATACGGTGACGTTGCTCTCCACCGTGCCCCGGGGGGCGATGCGCAGCACCGATCCGGTGAAGGCCTTGCCGGGCATCGCATCGGCGGTGATGCTGGCTTTCTGCGCGCGCCGCAGCTTGGCCACGTCGGCTTCGTCCACCTTGACCCGGATGAAGAGCTGCTTGAGGTTGGCGATGCGAAGCAGGGTCGTTCCGCCGTTCACCGAGTTGGTGCCCGAAGCCACCATCTGTCCGGGCTGCACGTCCCGATTCAGGACCGTACCGGCCACGGGCGCGACGATCTGCGTCTCGGTGAGACGGTCCTGGGCCTCCTTGAGAGCCTCCTTGGCCTTGCTCACCTGCGCGTTGGCCACCATCCCCTCACCGGTGTACACCGCCACTTCTTTGGACAGGGTGGCCACCGCGTCCCCAGAGACCAAGCCCTTTTTAAGCAGCTTCCTGTCCCGCTTGAGCTGCGCGGCCGCAAAGGTACTCTTGCTCCAGGCCGCGGCAGCCCGCGCCAGGGCCATGCGCACCTCAGACAGGGCCTGGTTCACCCGTCGCTTCTCAAGAATGGGGTTGATCTTCACCAGCTTTTTGCCCTTGGCAACCAGCTCCCCCTCCTGCACGAACACCGACTCCACCTCACCGGACGCCTTGGATTTGATCTCCACGATATACTCGGGTTCGACCACGCCGGTGGCCGAAACGGCGACCCGGAGATCGCCCCGCTTGACCGTGACGATGCGCGGCGGAGTGGTCTTTTTGGCGGCCGAGCGCCCCTTCCACCAGTAGATTGCGCCCCCAACCACCAGCACCGCCAAACCGACGCCGATGAGGATTCGCTTCTTTTTTTCAGTCATGGCTGCCTCTCCCAAAGCGGGGCTCAGATGCCCACGCGAGAGCAATAGGGGACGGTCAAATTTCAGCGTCACTGTCCCCGGATCAGTTCGGAAATACTAGTCCGCTGCCCTGGTGAAGGGAAGGCGAATCATCTAACGTCCGCCACGGCCGCTCTTGGCGTCTCCGCCCACCTGGCTGATGAGCGTTCCCGTGGTGGCCCAGAGGTCCACCAGCGCCTTGTGCAAAGCCGCCAGAGCCTGCTGCTGCGCGAGCTGCTCCTGGACCAGGTCAGCCCGCACCAACGCCACAAGTCGACCCGGGGTCTTGCCGCTGCGATAACGCAGCAGCTCGTTTGCAAGCTTGATGGTCGCCACCTGGACGCCGATGTCGGCCAGCTTCACCAGGGCCTGGGCCGCCTTCAGCCCGCGCAGGGCCACCTTGAGCTCCTCGGAGATGAGCAACCGCTTCTCCTCCACAGACACGCCCGCCCTGAGCACCCTGAGATCGGCGATCTCACGCTTGGCCTTGGCCTCCCGATGGCTCAATGGGATCTCCAGCACGAAGCCAAACGTCCAAGCCACCCGCCCCTGTACGAGCCCGAGGGCGGGGTCCGTTACTGCATCGATGGTGTTGTTGTTCCCGTAGACCCCCACACTCCCCACTAAATCAAAGGACGGCAGCAGCGCATGGCGAGCCACCACAAGCGCGACATCGCTGCTCTTTTTCGTGATCTCCAGGGCGCGAAAGTCTCCCCGCTTTTTGAGCGCGGTGTCGTGCAGGTCTCTCAGGCTCTGGGTCGGGGTAGGCAAACCCTGGAGGCCAGCCGTGACGAAGGCCGGCGTGGTCAGGGCGCGCTTGCCGGTGATGCCCATGAGCCGCGCCAGCCGATCCCGGTGATTGCTCACCGTCTGCTGGGCCA
>Ga0180009_10002025_pt1 | contig 23958 bp, 27 predicted proteins | sample OS_PC_MetaG_FD_123537 | JGI IMG/M metagenome (GOLD analysis project Ga0180009, IMG submission 123537) | Groundwater microbial communities from the Aspo Hard Rock Laboratory (HRL) deep subsurface site, Sweden - OS_PC_MetaG | ecosystem: Environmental > Aquatic > Deep subsurface > Groundwater...
AAAATAGCGCCGATTTTCGTGCCAAAATTATAGTTTACTTTTTCGCCTTTTAATTCAGCCCCAGGGGTTGTTAAGACTACATTACCTTCTGCCTCGCTATCTTTGGTTTCAGTATAAACAGTAACCCTGTCGCAAGTGAGCTTTACTCCTTCGTAGTCAATTGTGATATTGCCTTTACCTATAACCTTTTTCTCTTTAGGGAAAAATTCTATCTGGTCGCCGTTTACCTCTATGGGCTTCCCGCTTTCTGCAGCATAAGAAACGCCGCAGAATAAAAATATCGCCAAAAATGCACTATAAATTATAAATTTAACCATACAATTCCAGCGTAAGTTGACACTCTAACATTGTCAGAGTGTCAACTATGGGTTAGAAGAGACGCGCCGATGATGCCTGCGTCAGCGCTGAGCTTTGCCAGGACTATTTTTACGTGTTTGGCCTGGTCTTTCATGGCGCGGGCTTTTATTTGTCTTTTGAGCGGGTTTAGAATAAGAGAACCTGCTTTACTTACCCCGCCGCCAATAATGATTTTATCTGGATTCAACAGATTAACAATCCCTACCAGAGCCACAGCTAATTTTTCAGCAACATCTGTCCAGATGGCTACAGCCTTTTTATTGCCGGATTTAGCGAGGCTAGTCAAGGTTTCAAGCGTGATATTGCCGCCAAACGCGTTTTTAGCCCTTTCTAGTATATATCTATTTCCTATATATCTTTCAAGGCAGGCAATGCCGCCGCAGTTACATTTAGGCCCAATTTCATTGATAGGCATATGGCCTATTTCGCCGGCAGCCATAGAACCGCCTCTATAAAGTTTCCCGTCTATAATAATACCGCCGCCAACTCCTGTCCCAAGCGTAATGCAAACCAGGTTATCGCAGTATTTGCCTGCGCCGAATACGAATTCGCCAAGCGTTATGGCATTTACATCATTATCAAGCTCAAGGTCTAAGCTCAACTTCTTCTTTAATATGGATTTAAGCGGAACTTCTTTCCAGCCTTTTATATTGGGGAAATAATGAACAATGCCTTTTTTAGAGTCCACTGGGCCTGGAACGCCGATGCCGACCCCGGAAACTTTTTTGCCTGAAACTTTAATAATATCCCTTATATTATTTATAATAGCATCTATGAGAAAGGCTTTATTTAAGCTCGAAGGCGTCTCGATTTTGCGCCTAAAACAGACCTTACCCTTGTCATCTACAAGGCCCATCTTTACGAATGTCGCGCCAAGGTCAATGCCTACAGTGTACATAGGTAAGTATATTACATTAAGTTAGGAAATAATGCAAATGATTTTTAGGTTGGGATTCAAGCGTAAGTTGACACTCTAACATTGTCAGAGTGTCAACTTATGCTATGCGGTTACGGCCATCTTCTTTTGCCTTGTAAAGAGCCTGGTCTGCTGATTCAATGAGGGTATTTTCGTCCACGCCATCTTCAGGGAAACTGGAAATGCCTATACTAATCGTACTAGAGACTTTTTCATCGTATGCCTTAAATACAGAATGTTCAATGCTTGAGCGGAGACGTTCTGCAACCTGGAATGCGCCAACCCTGTCTATACCTGTCAAGACCACGCTAAACTCTTCGCCGCCGTATCTGCCGATTATATCAATCTCGCGAAGATTTGATTTAAGAATTATGGCAATCTCTTTCAGTATGACATCTCCGACCAGATGGCCGAACTTGTCATTTTTTTCTTTAAAATAGTCCAGATCAATCATAAGAAAAGACATACTGGCTTTCCTGTGCATGGAACGCCGGATCTCTTCACTGAACCTTTCTAAAAAATAGCGCCTTGTGAAAACTTCCGTCAGTGAATCTGTAATAGCCATTTCCTGGACCTTCTTATACAGGATCACCTTCTGGAGCTCGATTGCAAACTGGCCTGAGAGAATCAGGAAATTTTCGAAATATATTTTGGGGATGTTTTCAATATACACTATACCTATTATCTTTTCTTCTGATATAAGCGGCATGGCTATCAAAGTCTCAAAACTTTTTATGACAGAAAGTCTTCTTAAAAAAGGCAGGTCTTCCTGAGACGTGATCAGAATTTCTTTTTGCGTTTCAAAAACTATATTTACAAGTTCTCTGTCAAAATTATCAGGCGCGACTTTGGCGTAAGAGCGTCCAAGCTCGATCTCATAAATAGAATCTATAGCGTCCTTAGGCTCTTTCAAAAGCACAAGCCTCGCGAGCCTGAATCTAAAGGATTTTTTGAGGACTGAGGAGAATATATTAAATATATCCTCAAAGGTGAGGCAACTAGACATATCCTTCGATATCTCGTATAGAGAGGAGACCTGCTGTATCTTTCTATCTATCTCAAGGTTTGATTCTATCTGTTTTTTATCCACCTGCAGGAGACGATCGTAGACTTCTCTAACAGATTCAAGTTCGGTTTTCATGCGGAATTTATAGGCGTTAAAATTTTTTCTGAATTTTTCCGTAATAAAAGGTATGGCGTTAAAAAATAAAATAAACAAAACTGTCTCATATGAAACGCTCTTTATTTTGAATATCAAAACAGATAAGCTTATCAAGCCGGAGGAGACCAAAGACCAGGATAATTTTATCCTGTAGCTCAAAACCAAAAGTAACACATAAAAAATAAAATATATAAAAGGATTCATAAATATTGCGCGGGGCTTCGTCCCGCTACTCCATTATTACTCTATCTTTTCCCCCACGCTTGGCTTTATAGAGGCGTTCATCAGCTTTCATGATCAGTTCGTCCTGCATCTTAGTATCTTCCGGGAATGCGGCCACACCAATAGAAACCGTAATATGAGTCTTTACCCTGCGAAGCTCTATATCTTCTTTTTTCACAGCCTTTCTGATATTATCAGCAATGCGAATAGCTTCTTTTTTCGAAGTATCAGGCAAGAGCAGAGAAAACTCTTCTCCGCCGTAACGGCAAGCTATTCCTGAATCTACAAAATTTAAAAGAATCCTGGAAATTGTTTTCAGCACCATGTCTCCGGCTGTATGGCCGTATTCGTCGTTATAATTTTTGAAATTATCTACGTCTATCATAAGGAAGGAGCAGCTTGAATCATTCCTGAGACAATGAGATAATTCTTCCTTTAGTCTGTCCAAAAAATATCTTCTCAAGAATAAGCCTGTAAGGCCATCTCTAATAGCCAGGGCCAGAGTCTCTTTATATAAGCCTGCGTTCTGAAGGCTTACTGCTCCTATATCGCATATAATATCCAAAAGCCTGAGGTCTTCGGAATTATAGTTATAAGGCTTGAAGTTTTCAAGCCTCAATATGCCTATGACTTTATGGCCTTCCATCAAGGGGCACGAAATAACAGAGCGGAACAGCCTATCGCAATCATCAAGCTTATCTTCGCTGAACCTGAAATCTTTTCTTATATCTTCTATTAGAAGGGCCTGGCGCTGTTTAAAAACCCAGCCATCCAGGATATCTCCTTTTTTTGTTTTTATTTTTTCCAAAAAAGTTTTGCTTCTTGAAAGAGTAAGGTGTAATTCCTGTTTTACGGTGTCCACCAGAAATAAAAAGCCATGATCTGATTTACCCACAATATTAAAAGCATTACCCATTATCTTTCTTGCAACATCCTCCATGGATAACGTGGAATTAAGCACAGAGACAACCTCCTTCAGGGAATGATACCTCTCTTCTTTCTTCTCTAAAGATACAGCTTCTTTTTTATGCCTGGCGTGATCATCCTCAAGGACATTGGTGTTTTCCCTTATTTCTTCTATGCGAGTTTTCATGATATGAGAATGATAGTTATATTTCTTTATTTCATTTTCGGCAATTAAAAATGTTATGAAAAATACAGGGACATTCCAGACATAAGAGAAATGCGCAGTGATAGATACGAGGAGCGTCAAAAAGATACTTACGCCCAGAAAAAAAAGGCTTCTATTATGCCCGAGCTCATGCAGGCTGAAGATTATGATAAGATTATATAAAAAAATATCCGGCAACTTAGGAAGGCTGGTGCGAAAAATAAGATAGGAAGCGATTATAAAACTGGCGCTTAATAATAAGATTGTTGTTGCGAGGTTTTTATTTTCTGATTGCATAAGTACCCTTCGACGTGCTTGCTATAGTTTGGCTAGTGCAAGGGTTCTCTCGATCAGGGGTCAGGTTTATATTATTATTTCTTCTGTGTCTTTATTAAAGAAGTGGGCCTTTGACATGTCAAACACAAGGTCTATATCCTGATTAACTTCCGGCCTGTCATGCCCCCCTACTCTTGCGATAAGCGAGCTTTTTCCGATTGCGATATACAGGTATGCTTCTGCGCCCATAGGCTCTATCATTTCAACAATGGCTTTTACTGTATTTTCAGAAGATGCTTGAGAAGTGAAAAGTTTGTCATGCACATCTTCAGGCCTTATGCCGAAAAAAACTTCTTTGCCTTCATAAGGGGCTAGTTTTTTGTACATGTCTTCTATCGTCTTCACAGTAAAGTTATCTTCTGTAAAGAAAAACTTGGAGTCTTTTTTGATTATCCTCCCATTTATAAAATTCATAGGAGGGGAGCCCATAAAACTTGCTACAAATTTATTGACCGGCTTATCGTAAAGCGTGCTAGGATCTGCTACCTGTTGAATGATGCCGTCTTTTATTACAACTATGCGATTACCCATAGTCATAGCCTCTGTCTGGTCATGGGTTACGTATATCATGGTAGATTGGAGCCTGATATGGAGCTTATTTAATTCTGTCCTCATCTGGACGCGCAGCTTAGCGTCAAGATTACTCAATGGCTCGTCAAATAAAAATACCAGCGGCTTGCGGACAATGGCCCTGCCGACCGCAACTCTCTGGCGCTGGCCGCCTGAAAGTTCCTTGGGCCGCCTGTTTAAAAGCTTGTCAATGCCTAGGATATCAGCTGCTTCTTTAACCCTGGATTCTATCTCTCTCTTAGGATATTTGCGCAGCTTGAGGTTAAATGACATATTTTCGCAAACAGTCATGTGGGGATAAAGCGCGTAATTCTGGAAGACCATGGCAATGTCTCTATCCTTGGGAGGCACATTATTCACCATCTTATTGCCTATCCAGATTTTGCCTTCTGTAACATCTTCCAAGCCTGCTATCATTCTTAATATAGTGGACTTGCCGCAGCCTGAAGGCCCTACGAGGACAATAAATTCCTTATTCTCAACGCCTATGCTTATGTCGTGAACAGCCTGTATATTGCCAGGGTATGTTTTGGAAACATCTTTTAAGCTTACTTGCGCCATAGATTTATATTTTATCTAAGTTCCATAAAGATGTCAAACATCTTTAGGATAAATATGTAATAAGCTGTAAGACAATGTTTCTAAGGTTCTTGCGATGGCTGATCATATCTATAAGACCATGCTCAAGAAGAAACTCCGAGGTTTGAAAGCCTTCTGGAAGTTTTTGGCGAATAGTTTGTTCTATTACTCTGGGACCCGTAAAACCAATGAGGGCTTTCGGCTCTGCTATTATAATGTCGCCCAGTGTGGCAAAACTTGCAAGGACTCCAGCCATGGTGGGATTAGTAAGTATTGAGATGTATAAAAGGCCGGCCTTGTTGTGCCTGGCAAGGGCAGCGCTTGTCTTAGCCATTTGCATCAGAGAGATCAAACCCTCGTACATCCTGGCGCCGCCGCCTGAGCCTGATATTATTATTAAAGGTAACTTATTTTCAGTAGCGTATTCTGTGATTCTCGTGATCTTCTCGCCTACCACCTGCCCCATGGTACCCATTATGAAACGTGAATCAGTGACGCCGAGGGCAATCTTATTTTTCTCAAGAAGCGCTTTGCCTATCACACAGGCATCTATCATGCCTGTAGATTTCTGGTCCTCTGCTAGCTTTATAGAATACGCCTTAGGGCCTTTGAAACCTAAAGGATCCCCTGATTTCATGTCTTTATCAAATTCTTCAAAGCTATTTTCGTTAACGAATTGACTTATACGCTCATATGCTGTAAGCGTAAAATGGAAATTGCATTTAGAACAGACCTTAAAATTTTCATCAAGAGTTTTTTTATAAATGATCTCGCCGCAATCTTCGCACTTTACCCATTGGCCGTCAGGCACGCCCTTGCGCTTTTGCGGGATATTACGGGTTTTAGATTTCGGATTACTGAATAGAGTCATATTAAAATACGTTTATCACAAGGCCTGTGATGACCTTGGGGTAAAAATATGTTGATTTCTGCGGCATGCGCCTGCCTAAGAAAGCAACATCCCTGATTTCCGTAATCTTTACAGGGTTAACTAAAATGGCAAAACTGAACTTGCCCTTATTGACCTCCTTAATAGCATAATCCAAATCTTTTGTAAAATCTATAAAAAAATTCTTCAGAGGCTCGATGATAAGATTTTTGGCAATAGTAACGTCCATGTCCTTTTTGTCTTTAAATATAAGGCCTGTGAAATGTTTCTGCGCATAGATTACAAATCTGGCTTCAGTGGGCTTGGCTTTACCAAGAAAGGCTTTGAGGTCTTTTTTAGATCCAAGGGCTTTTGTAATAAATTTTTTCCTTAAATCATTTTCCAGGCTGGAAAGCCCTTTTTTATCTATGCCTCCTACTAATCTATGGTAAGGCAATACCACAAGGCCGTCGCCAAGAAGGTCTGTGAAATAGGTCAGGATGTAGCCATATTTAGGGTCTTTTTTGATCTTACTGAACGCGAGTCCCACTTCGTACCTATGGTGTCCATCCGCGATGAAAATCTTTTTATTTTTCATGGAACTGCAAAGCGCATCTATGATTTTTTTATCAGAGACCTGCCAGAATTTATTTCTGATACCGTGACTATCCATTATATTTACCAATGGTTTGGACAACATCTGTTTCCTGAGAATATCGGAGATAGACCTGTCGCGGTCGTCGAATATAGCGAATACAGGCCCGAGATTCGCTTCAATAGCATGAATGAGTTTAGCCCTGTCTTCTTTTGGAGCGGACAGCGTATTTTCATGAGGATATATAGAGGACTTTTTCGTATCAAATTCTTCGAGCTTTAAAAGCGCGATAAAGCCGATCCTTCTCTTAATCTTGCCGTCCAGCTTAAACTCCTGGAGATTTATATAGATGCTCGGTTCAGGGTCTTTTTTCAAGGCCTTGTTTTCCTGCCATGCTTTAAGATATTTTTTAGCGCGGGTGTACTTATTCTCGTTTTCATTGTCTCCTGAGCGGTCTTTTCCTAAAAGCAGGCGGACGATATTATATTCGCTCATTTTATAAAGCTCATCCTGTTCATCTTTGGAAATCACGTCATAAGGCGGGGCAACTACTTTTGAAAAATCCTGTATCTTGTCCTGATTATAACGGGTGCCTTTAAAAAGCGCAATATTTGCCATAAAAAATAGCTCCTATTGTTCCACCTACGAGATCTGCCATTACATCAAAAGCATCGCAACTGCGGCATGACACAAAAAGCTGGTGAAATTCATCCGATGCTCCGTAAGTTACAGCTGCCAGGACTGCCAGTATTTTAAAATTTTTATGGAGAACTTCGCGGGGAGAATTTTTGAAAGCCCTGGCAGCTAGAATGCCGAGAATAGCATATTCGATTATATGCAAAAATTTGTCAAAATAAGGTATGGAAATCTGGGGCAGAGGCTTTGGGATGCTCGAAATATAAAATATAACTCCCGCATACAGGTATAAAGGCGCCCAGTATTTAAGGAATTTTTTAATCAATGCTTACATCCTTCCTTACATGTATTGCATGGGCTAGAAGGGCTAGAAGGGCTGTCCTTTTTTGCCTTTTCCTTATAGCTGGAACTCCTATTGTCAGTAGCGTAAAAACCAGGGCCTTTGAATATAAAACCGCCGCCAGAACCTATAAGGCGCTTTACCTTACCTTTACATTTTTTGTCAGGGCAGGCGGTTAAAGGCTTATCTTTCATGCTCTGAGATATCTCAAAAGTCTTTTTGCATTTTGCGCATTCGTATTCGTATGTTGGCATCTTAAATCTCCTTATTACGCGAAGCTTCGCTTCGCTACTTCAGAACCTTTATTTTTTGAATAATCTTTTCACTTTATCCATAAAAGATGCGGACATTGGATTAACGCTTCCATTGCACACCCTTTCGAATTCTTTCAGATACTTTTTCTGTTCTGAAGTCAAGTGGGTAGGCGTTTCCACTATAATTTTCACAAGTTGATCGCCTGTGCCGTAACCGCGCAGGTTCTTCACGCCTTTTCCGCCCAGACGGAATACCCTTTCACTTTGAGTGCCCTCAGGAATCCGCATCATTACATTGCCTGTAAGAGTAGGGACTTCGACTTCTCCGCCAAGAATGGCCAAAGGGAAACTGATAGGCACTTCGCAAATTATATCATAACCATGTCTCTGAAACACAGGATGCTCTTTTACGTTTATATAAATATAAAGGTCTCCGGAAGGGCCGCCCTTTGAGCCAGAATCTCCTTCGCCCTGGACGCGTAAACGCGAACCTGTGTCAACGCCTGAGGGAATAGTTACCTCTATCTTTTGAGCGCCCCTGACCTTGCCAGCTCCGTCACACTTGGGACATGGGTTTTTTATAGTAGAGCCTTCGCCTCTACATTTAGGGCAAGTCTGGGAAACATTTATAAAACCTGCTGAATATAAGACCTGGCCCCTGCCGTTACAGGTGGGGCAGTTAGTTTTTTTAGTGCCAGGTTTGGCTCCGGAACCGCTGCAAGCGTCGCATATTTCATGCCTTGGGATATTTATAGTTTTTTTAGTCCCGAACGCCGCTTCTTCAAAAGAGATTTCCACTTCAAATTCAAGGTCTCTTCCTTTTCCAGATCCGCGGCTTCGCCTATGGCCAGAGCCTCCGAACATTCCAAAGCTGCCAAGGATCTCCTCAAATATATCCCCGCCAACGCCCATGTCTTCAAAGATGCTTGAAAAATCAGCGTTTCTAAATATATCCTCGGACGAATACTTAGAATCAATGCCTGCATGGCCGAACTGGTCATACTGGCTGCGCTTCTGGGAATCGGAAAGGACTGCGTAAGACTCTGAGATTTCCTTGAATTTCTCTTCAGCTTCTTTTTTCTTGTCAGGGGTGACGCGGTCAGGATGATGTTTAAGCGCAAGATTTCTGTAGGCTTTCTTTATATCCTCTACGCTTGCGCTCTTCGGCACGCCTAATATCTCGTAATAATCTCGCTTTGTTGTCATATTAATCCCGTCAAACCCAATCTAAGTTGACAAACTAACATTGTAAGAGTGTCAACTTACTCTATTTCTCTTTGAATTCGGCGTCAATAACGTCTTCGCCGTCTTTTTTCTTGGGTTCTTCGCCGCTAGATGCTTCAGAAGGCCCTTGCCCGCCAGCTCCTGCATCTCCTGCTCCTGGTTGGTCACCAGGTTTAGCCTGTTTCGCCTGAGCTTGTTTATAGACCTCTTCAGCCAATTTATGCGCAACCTGAGTAAGTTCTTCCATTGACTTTTTGATTTTTTCAGCGTCAGTGCCTTTTAAGGCTTCTTTAAGGTCAGTGAGTTTTCTTTCGATATTTAGCCTGTCGTCCTGGCTGACCTTATCCCCAAAATCCTTCAAAGACCTCTCAACTGAATAAGCTAGGGTATCTGCCTGATTCTTTATCTCGATTTCCTCTCTCTTCTTTTTATCCTGGTCTGCAAACTGTTCGGCCTGCTTAACCATCTTTTCTATCTCGTCTTTTGAGAGCTTGGTCGGAGCAGTGATTTTAATAGTCTGCTCTTTGCCTGTTCCCAGATCTTTGGCGGAAACATGCACGATTCCGTCACGGTCAATATCAAACTTTACCTCAATCTGAGGTATGCCGCGCGGCGCAGCAGGAATACCCACTAAATCAAACCTTCCCAGCTCCACGTTGTCGCTTGCCATCTGGCGCTCGCCCTGTAAAACCCTGATGGTAACCGCTGTCTGGCTATCCGCGGCAGTTGAGAAAACCTGGCTCTTCTGCGTGGGGATAGAGGTGTTTCTTTCTATTAATTTTGTACTCACTCCTCCCAGCGTTTCTATACCTAAAGAAAGAGGGGTAACGTCGAGAAGCAAAACATCTTTCATGTCGCCGGTGATAATAGCGGCCTGGATTGCTGCGCCTAGCGCAACGCATTCCATAGGATCTACTCCGCGCTCGATCTTTTTACCCACATAATCTTCCAGGAACTTCTGGACAATAGGCATCCTGGTAGGCCCGCCCACCATAATGATCCTGTCAATATCTTTAGTGGAAAGATTTGAATCCTTTACTGCCTGTTCAACAGGCTTTTTGCACCTGTCTACAATAGTCTTCACAAGGTCTTCAAGCTTTGCCCTGGATAAAGTCACGGTCATATGTTTCGGACCTGAAGCATCCGCTGTTATAAAAGGAAGATTTATATCCGTAGAGACTGTGGAAGATAATTCTATCTTGGCCTTTTCAGCGGCTTCGCGCAAGCGCTGCACTGCCATTTTATCATTCATAAGGTCAATGCCTGTTTCGCGTTTGAATTGCCCTGCCAGGTATTCAAGCAAGACTTTGTCCATATCAGTGCCACCCAGCTGAGTATCCCCGGAAGTTGCCTGCACGTGAAATACGCCCTGGTCCATTTCCATTATAGTAACGTCCAATGTTCCTCCGCCAAGATCAAATACCATAATCTTCTGCGATTTTTGAGCCTTGTCCAGGCCATAGGCCAGGCAGGCGGCTGTAGGTTCATTGATAATACGCAAAACCTTTAAGCCCGCTATCTCGCCAGCATCCTTGGTAGCCTGACGCTGGTTATCGTCAAAATACGCAGGGCAGGTAATGACAACGCCCTCTACCTTCTCGCCCAGATATGCCTCTGCGTCCTGTTTTATTTTCTGCAGGATAAAAGCGGATATCTGCTGAGGGGTATATTCATTGCCGAAGATCTTGAACTTGAAGTCCGTGCCCATCTTGCGCTTGGCTGCCTGAACAGTGCCTTCGGAGTTTATAGCTGCCTGGCGCCTGGCAGGTTCGCCTACGAGCTTCTGGCCATCTTTGGTGAATGCCACATAAGATGGGAAAGCCTTACCACTGGCCACTCCCGCTCCTTCTGCGCTCGGGATTATAACGGGCCTCGTGCCTTCCATTACCGATGCTGCTGAGTTAGATGTTCCTAAATCTATTCCTATAACTTTTGCCATAATACACCTCCTGTTTGTGTGCTCAAGACCTGGTCTTGAGCACAGTTATTCTTTGGTTTTCGGTTTTTTCGCAACCTTTACCTTGGACGGCCTTATGACGCGGCCGTTTAAGGTATATCCTTTTTGCAATTCTTCTATTACATAATCCTCAGGATGATCGCCTGTCTCTTCCTGCATCATTGCCTCGTGCTCATGAGGATTAAACAGTTTCCCTTCGGCCTCTATTTCTTTGATGCCCTCTTCTTTCAAAAAATCACTCAGGTCTTTATGTATCATCTCTATACCTTTATATAGGATGTCAAAGTCATGCTTTATCTTGCCTGCCTCAACTGCCCGCTCAAAATCATCCAATATCTTTAAGATCTCCGCGATGATTTCCTCATTGGCGAATTTTATAAATTCTAACTTTTCTTTTTCGAGCCGTTTTTTATAATTGTCAAAATCCGCCTGCAGCCTCAAAAGCCTGTCATAATATTCATCTGACTTCCCGGCCTTATCTTCCAGGACCTGAAATTCTTCCGCAGTCAGAAGGATTTTATTTTTCTTAGTCTCTTCAGCCAAGGCTCTCTAACTCCTTTCCAAGCTCACTAGAAATATATTTCAGAACAGATATGACTTTGCCGTATTCCATCCTGGTGGGGCCTATGGCCGCAATCGCTCCGATAATCATATCATTGACCTTATAATTACAGGTAACTATGGACAAATCCTGTATCTCGTTATAAAGATTTTCTTTGCCGATGTGAATCTTTACGCCTTCCAGCTCCATATCCTGGTTTAAGAGATTCAAAAGGCCTTTTTTATCTTCGCATGCCATTAGAAATAATCTTGCCTTTTTAATATCCATAAATTCCGGATGCGACATTATACATGCTGCGCCGTCAAAATACAAGTGATCATCCGCCTTGAATAAATCAGGGACAGATAAAATATCCGCTGCCCTCTTTAAAAATATGTAGAACGAGTCTCTTTCTTCCAGGAGTTTGCGGGTCAGGTATGATTTTATCTCTCCCAAAGACACGCCTTCCAGTTCGCTGTTTAAGAATTCTGTGATGCGCGTAAGTTCCTGCCCAGTGAGATGCTCTTCAAAATCCATTATTGAATTTTTTACAAAACCTGAGGTTGTGACAATAACAGCCATGATCCTGGAATCATCCATATTAAAAAGCTCTATATGCTTAAAGATGCTTCTTTTCAGCCTAGGCGTAAGCACTACACCGGCAACGTTTGTTACAATGCTTATGGCCTTGGAGGCGTTTTGCATTACATATTCAATGTCGCTAGTAGACTGATGTATTAATTTATTTATTATGGCCTCTTCTTCCTTTGTAAGATGTTTGAGTTCAAGTAAAGAATCCACGTAGAACCTATAGCCTTTATCAGTAGGGACTCTGCCTGCAGAAGTGTGCGGATGCGAAATAAGCCCTTTTTCTTCCAGGTCTGCCATGACATTCCTGATTGTAGCAGGGCTTATGGTATTCCTAAACCTCTGAGCAATAGCCCTGGAGCCTACAGGCGTAGCGTTATCCACATAGGATTCAACTATTGCGTTCAATATGCTATTTTGTCTCGACTCAGTATCAACTTTCTTCATATACCACTCCTTGAACTGATTAGCACTCTAACACTTAGAGTGCTATTTGTCAAGTAATTTTTTTGGGAAGGTTATATTAAATGCTTTAGGCGAACTGGAATAGTTGCTTCCAGGTAAACTGATTCTAGCCTGTCTTCTCTGTAATTTACCTTGCCATTCTCATAAATTAAGTTTACCAAGTCCATTCTGTTATGGGGTATATCTACTTTGATATCAGTGACAAGGCCTGAAAGCAGCTGAGATATCTCTTCTATGAGCATGGGCATGCCCAGGCCTGTCAGGCTGGACACAAGCGTAGATTTTTCAAAATCTTTTTTCAGGCGGTTTATGCGGTCCGGGCTGCCCACAAGATCTATTTTATTCAGCACATCTATAACAATTTTATTTTCCGCCCCTAATTCTTTTAATACCTTATATACAGCCTCCTCCTGCTCGTGGATTTTTTCGCTTGAGGCATCCAATACGTGCAAAAGTATATCAGCCATCTTTACTTCTTCAAGCGTTGACTTAAACGCCTCCACAAGATGATGCGGCAGGTTATGCAGAAACCCGACTGTATCCAAAAACAAAACCTTCTGATTATTCGGAAGCGTATAACTCCTTGCGATCGGGTCAAGGGTGCTGAAAAGCCGGTTCGCGACAAGATTTTTAGAATTAGTTAATTGATTTAAAAGAGTTGTTTTACCTGCGTTTGTATAGCCTATGATCGCTACTGTTGTAAGTATTGCTTCGCTGCGCCTTTTGCGTAAAGCTGTACGCCTTTTTTCTATATCCAGCAATTTTTCTTTCAATTTTAAGATACTGCGTTTGATCTTGCGGCGGTCATATTCTAATAACTTTTCTCCAGGGCCCCTGGTGCCTATGCCGCCTCCAAGCCTGGATAGATGAATGCCTTTTCCTGTAAGCCGCGGCAGTAAATATTCTAACTGCGCCAGTTCTATCTGGACTTTGCCCTCTACGCTCCTGGCATTCTTAGCAAAGATATCCAGTATAAGCTGGGTCCTGTCAATAGTCCTGATATCAGCCAGACCTTTTTCTATATTCCTAAGCTGGGTAGGCGTAAGGTCATTATTAAATATCACTAGATTTGCCTTTTTCTGGTGAACAAGCTGGCATAATTCCTCAAACTTACCTTTACCTATAAATAGATCAGGGGTAGGTTTTTCCTTATGACATAATAGCTCAGCCACTACAGATGCGCCGCTAGAACGTGCGAGTTCTTTGAGTTCCGCAGCCCTTGCCTCAAGCGGCCACTCGAGCTTTTCATTCATATCAACTGTCACTAATATCGCTTTTTCCATGTTTAATCCCTCTATGCATTACCCAAAGTTGACACTCTAACATTGTCAGAGTGTCAACTTTGATGGGGGAACCCAGTGTATGCGACGATCTGGCCGGAACCAGGTCAGTTGTTTCTTGGCAAGATGGCGGGTGTTTTTCTTAAGAAGCTCTTTTGCCTCTTCTAAAGAATACTTGCCTTTTAAATAGCCCAAAACTTCACCATACCCCAATGCCTTCCGGCTGGTTATGCTGAGTTTTTTCTTGGAAAGCTTTTTTACCTCTTTAACAATGCCCTTTTTAAACATCTGATCCACTCTATCATCTATATTTTTGTAAAGTTCATTTCTATCAAGTTTAAGGCCTAAGATTTTAAAATCATATTTCAACGGCCTTGTATCTATCTTTAATTCAGAAGGCCGCTTTTTTTCCGTATGGTAGATTTCAAGCGCTCTTATAACGCGCCTTAAGTCATTTGGATGGATTTTTTTAGCTCGATCAGGGTCTATCTTCCACAATTTTTTATATAAATAGCTTTTGCCATATTTATCAGCAAGAGCAACCTGCTTTTTTCTAAACCTTAGGTTTTTTTTAGCTGACGGGAAAAGGCCGTCTATAACCGCTTTGACATACAAGCCGCTGCCGCCAACAAATAAAGGGGTTTTTTTGCGCTTCAGGATCTCTTCTATTTTTTCAAGCGCCATAGAGCGGTATTCAGCAACACTAAATTCTCTAGTGGGCTGAATTATATCTATAAGATGATGTTTTATTTTTTTCATATCGCCCGCGGGAGGCTTAGAGGTAAGTATGTCCATGCCCTTATAAACGCACATAGAGTCGCAGGACACGATCTCGGCATTTAGTTTTTTGGCTAATTTAAGAGAAAGTTTTGTTTTTCTTGAAGCTGTAGGGCCGACTAAGAAGATGACTTGCATATCTGATATCAAGACCAGGTCTTGAGCATACTAATTACTGTGCTCAAGACCTGGTCTTGAGCACAGTAATTTTTTATTTGATAAGATATTTCTTTGTAAATCTAGAAGCAAGGTGTGGCGCCTTTCTTTTTCTTTAAGAGTCACATCATCTTTAAATCCAGCTGCTTTTGTAAAAGGCCTGGGAGAATATTTAAAGATATAGGCTGCGTCAAATTGAAGCTTTTTGACTATATTAAAGGTGTCATTAAAATCTTTCTCTGTCTCGCCCGGAAAACCCACAATAATGTCGCCGCTGAGATTACCACCTTTAACAATTTTTCTGTAATCAAGCGCGAGTTTTTTATATTTCGCTACTGTATATTTTCGATTCATTCTCTTAAGGATTTTATCCGAGCCGGACTGGATAGGTAGGTGCAGGATATTTACTATGGATTTAAGATCCCTCATTGCCTTGAATAATTCCAGGCTTGCATCCTTCGGATGGCTGGTAAAAAAACTTATTTTTGCGCTCCGAGCAATCTTATCTATTTTTTTAAGGAGGGCGACAAAATTGATTTTTTCCTGAAGGCCTTTGCCATATGAATTAACATTCTGGCCTAATAGTGTAATATCTTTAGCGCCTTTTTTTATCAATAACCCTATTTCTTCTAAAATCTCCTTTGATGCCCTGCTTCTTTCCCTGCCCCGAACATAAGGAACTATGCAATATGAACAAAAATTATCGCAGCCCTCCATTATTTTTACATACGCAGTTTTTCCGGTAAATCTCTTTCTGGAAAAGGCTGGGATTATTTTTGATTTATAGCCCTCCAGATACATAATACGGCCTGCGCCGTTTTTGATTTTATCAATAATGTCAGGGATCCTGTCAAGATCAGCTGGCCCGCATAAAAAATCCACAATCGGCAGCTTTCTAAAAATCTCGTCCCTCCGGGCTTCTGCCATGCATCCGATAATGCCTATTATGAGGCCAGGCTTTTTTATCTTAAATTCCCCGAGCGTCCCAACCTTGCCATAGACCCTGTCTTCAGCATGTTTTCGGACGCTGCAGGTATTAAAAATAACCGCGTTAGCATCTTCCGGGCTGCCGCAGATGGCATAACCCCGCTCAATAAGCAGATCCTTTAACCTGGCAGAATCATGCTCGTTCATTTGGCAGCCGAAACTGCGGATGAAAACTTTCTTATTCATCTTTTTTAGCATATACTTTTATGCTCACTACCATGTTATCAACCTGGCTAATGTCTTTTTTAGACATATTCTTTACGGCATCATTCAAAACTTTGTCAGAGCCCAAATAATCCATGAAATGGACAGCGTCCTCTTTCATTATCTTTATTTCGCTGAAACCTGCTTTCCTGATTTTATTCAGATAGTCTTCCTTGATTAACGCGCCGGCAATGCATCCTACATACATCTCGGCTGATTTCGCAATCTTCTCCGGCAAATCCTTTGTAAGCACCATATCAGAAATCATCAGCCTGCCGCCCCTTTTTAATATCCTGTAAGATTCATTGAACACTTTCTGCTTGTCTTCCGCCAGATTAATGACACAGTTACTTGTAACACAGTCTGCAACACTGTCTTCTAAGGGGATTTTTTCTATATCGCCAAGCTTGAATTCCACGTTTTTATAGTTCCCTTTTCTGGCGTTCGCTCTTGCTTTTTTAATCATTTCCTCGGTCATGTCAATTCCGATCACTTTTCCTTTATCGCCCACTCGCCTTGCAGCCAAAAAAGCATCTATCCCGCCACCAGAGCCCAAATCCACAACCATCTCACCTTCTCTCAAGGAAATAAGCGCAAGTGGGTTGCCGCATCCCAACCCCATATCTGCTTCTATCGGGAGATTAGATAATTCTTCTTTTGAGTAGCCTACTTTTTCTGAAATTGTATTGCATCCAGAACCACAGCTATTGGCAGAACCGCAGCAGCTTTTTGTTTTGCCTTTGGCTATCGCACCGTATAACTTTTTTACATAATCTTTCATCAGAATTACCTTTCCTAAAGATTGAATTTGTCTTACTTATTAAATTTTCCCTAACTCTCTGCATGATAACCATTTACCCGTTTTATTATCCCCAAAATCATCACGCGGTACTTACACCAACGGCCAGCCGAAGGTCCTGATAAAGACTTTATTTTTTTTCATCATTCTGTACCATCCTGTGCTCCCGCAGTATTTCTGCGGGTATCAGCTTCACGGCGATAAAAATTAACACAGGAACAATAACCAAGTCATCTAAATATCCTAAAATTGGAATACAGTCAGGAATTAAATCAATGGGATTAAGCGCATACCCGACAGCCAAACCAAGGAAAAATCTACTCAGTTTGGGCGTCCGTGGATCCTTAAGAACAGCCTGATAAAATTGAATCTCTTTTTTAAACCTATTCAACAGAAAATGTTTCATTTGCTCTCTGAAGTTACGATTTTTAACGATGACTCCATACTTCTTAATTGTTTAAATTCTAACCACGTCAAAATAATGATTATGACATCCAAAACCGTTAGGATAATTAATTCAACAGCAGGGACAATTGTATAGCGATACATTTGATATATAATAAAAATACCAAAAACACCCATCGCCACCGGGTATGCCCACAGTTTGCGTTTCCATAACGATACAATTAAAAATATTTTAACAATCCCATGAGAAAGCAAATAAATAACTCCAAAAAGCTGAGTACTAATTGATAAATTTTGAGCGGCATGCATTAAATAATTTGCCACTATATCATGCGGGTCTTCACTAAGTTCATGATAAGTAACCGCAGCAATAATAGAGGGCACCATTTCAGTCCTGATAAATAAAAGGAGCGCACCGCCAACTATTTCCAACAGGCCGTTAATCCCTTTCAACAATATCCCTATCTCAAACCCTTTGTGTATTATCGTACGTACGCGTTGAGCGTTCTTCATTCCTATCGTCAATCTTTATCCTTTAACAATTTCATTTTTATCAATCCTTGCAACTCTTTTAGTATTATTTCATAGAGCGGCAGGTTAGGAATTTGTTTTTCTAATCTAATCTGCCAATTTCTCTTGTATGCTTCCTTAGTAATTTCAGTTAAAAGATTAGGCAGATAAATATCGTAGCCATATCTTTTCTTGAGTTCTATTTTTATTTTTATAACATCAAGCTCTAATTTCAAGAGATACCATAAATCATAAATATCGCGCGGTTCATTATCTACATCCAATATCCGAGATATTTTATCACTCACTACCGACTCTAATCTATACGTTTTTAGACTTAAATTCTCTTTCTCAAATTCCTGATAACTATAGAGTACCCTTCTCGTTTGATAAGAAGGTGTAAAGCTATCTCTTAAAATGTCTACTTTTAATTCTTTAACAGCTTTTATCTCCGTAAAAATATCATAAAGAATAAAAAATTGAAGCCTGTCTTTGTGTAAATCTAAACGTTTATCTAAGCGGAAAGGGTACTTCGAATTAATTACCGCTAAAAACTCATTGATTCTCTGTTCATATTCTATTAGGTTTTCTTTATCATCAACTAAAAAATCTAAATCTTCTGAAAAGCGATAATCTGGAAAATAAACTTTCTTCAAGGCAGTGCCACCCCGAAAAACAAGCCTTTCTTTAAAAAACCCGTCTTTGGTAAAACAGAATAAAATAAGTTCAATAAGGTAATCCTTCTCAATTATTTCCTCTGGAAGCCCCTGTTTAGCAGCTAATCTTTGAATCTGAGAATAAGTTATCATAATGTATCAATGTCCTACTAAATTAAGAATTTGTCTTTGACCCACATTATCAATCAGATGCCAATTATTCTTATCGATCTTTTCCCCAGGCAAAGCAGGGTCAAATAAATCATACCTTTTTCTAATATATTTTTTAAGCTGCCCTAATAACGCTGTCTGTTCAATCTTAAGTATCTCTAAAATATAACCTAATCGCTTAGCCACAACATTTTTACCGTATTTATCGACATAATTTTTCAATCGCTCATAATCTATTCTTTCTTTCACCAACCAAATTCCTTTTGCAATTTCCGTAATTCCACCGCAATATTGAGGATGAGCCACGGCATCAATGATTGTCCTTTCTAAATCAGAAATCCTTACCTTTTCAGTCTTTGTTACCCACTCTTCTTTAATGCCCCAAGTAGATTTCTCCTTTACAAAAATAAAAATCAATTTATCTCTCATCTCCAAAGGCACAATCTGCCTCTTGGGGGTAGCTGTAAAAATCTTAATCAAAGGCTGAGTTAACATTCCCCAATAATGCATGGCACTATAAAAGGCGATATAATATAAAGAAGAATTAACTACTTCTCTGGCTGCTACATACCAATTACCCATATAGTGTTCAGCACTGCCTAACTCTTGAGGAATAATCAAAAATTTGCCTGCTTTTAGACGAGTAATTACTTTTCTTTTGACTAATCTACTCAATAGATCTGTAGTATCATTATAGTTTTTGCTTAAAATCCATTGAACATCGTCAATCTCAAAAATAGTCTTATCTTCGTCATAGAGTCTACTAATTAAATTAGCGCTAACTTTACCTAATGTCTTCATGTTTCCCATATTATCCACCTTTTGTGTAAACTATACAGTGTCATATACTATATTTTATGCACTATTAGTGGCTTAAAGTCAAGCTAAAAAGCAACTTTTCTACCTAATCCTGCTCAAATAAGTCACGATAGTCGTATAATACTGCTCCCATAGGCCAGCCATAGTTTTTCAAAAATACCTTCATTTAAAAACTCCTTGTATTTTTGAAAATCTAAACATGGGTACCCCCCCATTCTTAGGTTTCGAGGCCAAAGGCCGAGAAACCTATGAGGGCATCCTTCAGCTTGAAACTTTATTTCTTCCATAATTAAAAATGATTCCAAATATCTCAGCTGGATTTAGATGAATTCCTCTTGTAATTAAGAAGCAACATTATAAAAAGCACAACAATAGGAGTCCCTAAAGCAACAGGCAAAACCTGCCCCGGATTCAAATTGCGTTTCGAGTTTACTGTGAAATGAACAATGCCACTTACTTGGGGAATTTCCTGCCCGGTTATTTCCGCAACAATTATCAATGAATATTTTCCTGCCTTGACAAAATGGATTTTCCAATTTAAAGGAAGAGCCTGGCCTGCATCAATCGTCCCGATGAACAACCCTTTCTCTGCGCTCCAATCTTCCAAATCAACAGGCATTTTATTTGATTCATCTACAAGAGAAATGTAAGTTGTAATATCATTTAAAGGCTGCAATCCTGAATTGTTTATTTGCGCCTTCACTGTTGCAAAATCCCCAGCTGTTCCGCTTAAAGTTTTTTCAGAAAGAATCCTCAAAGTTAAAGGCTGGTTTATAGTTTGATTCTCGGCATAAGCATAGGCCATGCTCAGAATCAGAAGACTGCCTAGCACTCCAAGCATTAAAAGCCTCTTAATATCATCCATTTTTAACCACCCCTGCTTGCTTAAATCTTTTTGTGGCATAGACAAGAAACATCAAGGTTATCAGGCAGAACAGCGCTAAAGGAAGAATAAACTGTCCGTTATGGAAGAGGGAGGTTTGGTAATCCACCAAGACATTGTCGAGAGATGAAAATATATTGTCTACTGGATTAACTTTGCCTAATGCCAAGGCAAAAGAATTATTCTTAAGAGTAGTAGAAAACAATGAAGGAATAAAAAGAGCAAGAAGAACGACTAAAGAAGTTGTCAGGGTATTTTTGCTTGAGCGAAAAAGCAAGCTGATTGCAAAAATAAGCATGATAAATCCAAATACTCCGAGGCTTCCTAGCAAAAAAACATAATAGAAGAAAGGAAAAAATAACTTAGTGCCTGCTGAAGTAACAAGAATGTATGGAATAGAAACAATAAAAATTAAGAGCCACAGCGTCAATGACGCAAGCAGTTTGCCCGATACAAAATCTTTCATCTTAATAGGAGAAAGAAACAGGCTCTCAGCAGTTTCTTTTTCAAATTCATTGCTGATTATTGAAGAGGCGTCAATACTGACAATCAAGAGCCCTATGCTAATGATCACCTTGGCAAGCATCCACATCATCTCAGTCTGGTCCAGAAGACTCAATTCCTTGTCAGTAAGCAGGAGGTAGCTTATGAGGCTGAAAGTCAAGGAAGAAATTACAAGCCACAGAGTGCCTTTCCATGTATACAACTGCTCCTTCAGCTCTTTAAGCCAGATATTTCTAAACATGGTTATTATTGGTTAAGGCAAGGAAAATGTCTTTTAATGTGCTGCCTTCAAGGTTTGTCTTTTTTTGCAGTTCAGCAATTGTTCCTTGCACAACCATCCTTCCTTTATTGACAATAGCTACTCTTGAGCATAGATTGGAAACTTCGTTAAGCTGATGCGATGAAAGAAATATTGTTACTCCGTTTTGGTTTAATTGCTTTAAGAGATTCTGTATTTCCTCCTGAGCTTGCGGATCAAGCCCTAAGGTAGGCTCATCCAAAAACAGGATTTTAGGGTTATTGATAAGTGCCCTTGCTAAGGTCAATCTCTGTTTCATGCCTCTTGAAAATGTTGCTATCGCGCTGTTTTTTCGCTCTGACAGATTAACTTTTCCAAATAGCTCATCAATTTTTTTATGGGGATTAGAAATACTGTAAAGCTGTGCAAAAAATAATAGGTATTCCTTGGCAGTCATCCACTCATAAAAACCCCTGCTTTCAGGAACAACCCCAATCAGATGCAAGATAGGTTTCAGGTTTGGATAAGCATTCCCTGCAATTGCTATCTCGCCATTATCAGGCTCAATGATGCCTGTCAGCATGCGGATAGTGGTTGTTTTGCCTGCTCCATTAGGGCCAAGAAAACCAAAGAATTCACCTTGAGCAATCTCCAGACTTAAGCTATCAACTGCCTTGATTGAGCCATATGACTTTGTGAGGTTGTTTATAGAAATTATCGTTTTCATTCTGATTGTTTGTTTGAATTTTTATTTTTAGGAGAGTTCCAGAACAAATTAATCAACAAGCCTGATGTCCCCACAATAATGAAAAACCAGCTTGTGAAAAAATTAATAGTTTCCTGGCTGTCAGGCACATCATAGAAAAATTTCAGGTACAAACCTATGCCTGTAATTGCCAAAGAAACAAAAAGAAATACCTGCCTCATTTGTTCTCCCAACTAAAGTTTTGAATAATTGAATTTAATAAAGGATAGGTTTCATTAAAAGATGTCTGTTTTGCTGTAAATGCGAGAACTCCTGCCTGGTCAGAGCCAGCGATGTAAATTTTCACTGTTTCATAAACTTCATTATCCTTACTGCTTTGATATATTAACTGATATGCTTCATTATTCTGAACTGATAATTTTTTGTAATTAACTCTATGATACCCGGGGATTGTTTTTTTAAATTGGGGTTCCTGCTGGCTTAATATAAACAATTCCAAAGTGCTGTTGTCAGGCACATCCATTAATGATATTGTCCCATTGCCCCCAGAAAAATTTACAGAGTAACTCCCTGCCTTCTTGCCTACGCTGACACTCCATTTTTGAGGCAACTGCACGCTGTAATAGTTTTCTTTGAGATCGCGGTTGCGATATAGATTCCAGGCTATTGAGGCATTTCCTTTATTCGCCGCTTCAGTAGATACTGGCTTTAAAGATGATGGATTGATTCCTGCTGCATTGCGCTTGTTAGATAAAGGGCCAAAACTGAACAAAGCAAGGATTAGCAGCGCAATAATAGTCAAAATAAAAACGAAGATTACTTTTTTGTTCATGTTAATCCTTTTTTTCAGGTATCTCTGGCAGTTGTCTATTTCAAAATAATAATAAAAGCTCCCACCGTCATTAAACAAATACCCAGCCATTGATAGATACCTAAACGTTCACTCAAAAATAAAAATGACAGAACCACTACGAAAACCAAACTTAATTTGTCAATCGGAGCCACTAACGAAGCTGGTCCAGACTGTAGGGCGCGGAAATAACAAAGCCATGAAAGTCCTGCGGTGATACCAGAAAGAATAAGAAATATCAAATTATGCCTATCTATCAAAAACGGGTTTTTCCATTCTCGACGAAAACCAACAACGACACCTAAGAATATAATAATAACAATAGTTCTTATAAGCGTGGCCAAATTAGACGAAATATTTTTAACGCCTATTTTTGCCAATACTGCTGTCATTCCCGCAAAAATAGCTGATCCAACAGCTAATATTTTCCAATCCAACATCAACTTCTCCCTTTTCTCCTTCTACCAACCTTAAATTCTAAAGTAAACTTTCAGACAAGAAAAAGATTACCCGCATTTGCTTTTTTCAAATTCCACAAAGTGTAAAAAAGCGCAACTCCGACAAAGATGCTCCATGGAAACATCCACCCTTATTTTCTTCTCCTCTTGGACGGTCAACCATGCCTTAGGGGGACGGAAATATCCAGTTGCCTTGCCTGTGGTCTTTTGGATGATGCGCTCAGTATCCTCGTTTTATCAATGCCTGCGCTATCCTATCCATAGTCCTCCTATAACGCAGCCATTGATCAGCCAAAACTCTGAATGAAAACTTTCATATTGTCTGCGTTACATACTGGACAGGGCTTCCTGGATCAAAGGCAGGATTGCTTGGGCCTCGTCTTTGGTCATTCTTCCAAGCTTTGCGAATCTAAGGGCGCCTTCCTGGTCTCTATTCTCCCTTACTACCTGCAATTTCTTAGGGCCATTATTGTAAGAATGGACACTCACTGTGATTTTCCCATCATCATTTTCATGAGATTTAGCAAACACTTCCTTATCAAGATTTGCATCGTACGGCATGTTTCCTCCTTTACTCTGTTAAGCCAGCCACAAAGCCTGATGCCCATGCCCAGGCAAGATTGTAACCGCCTCGTTCGCCATTTACATCCAGGATTTCTCCTGCAAAATAAATTCTCTTTTTTAATTTTGATTCCAAGGCGCCTTCTTTTATATCTCTAATATCCAAACCGCCTGCTGTAAACTCCGCCTCGTTCCAGCCTTTTGCGCCTATTATATCAAATCTTTTGTCTTTTAGCATATCTACTATTTTTTCAATGTTTGCGCCTTTGAATA
>Ga0180009_10002026_pt1 | contig 23952 bp, 15 predicted proteins | sample OS_PC_MetaG_FD_123537 | JGI IMG/M metagenome (GOLD analysis project Ga0180009, IMG submission 123537) | Groundwater microbial communities from the Aspo Hard Rock Laboratory (HRL) deep subsurface site, Sweden - OS_PC_MetaG | ecosystem: Environmental > Aquatic > Deep subsurface > Groundwater...
CCGAACTTCAAGTCCTTCCAGAAGGTCTTCTTCTGCATCTTGAGCTGCTGGGCCTTGGCCTTTTTTAACTCAATGTCCTCGAGTGACTGGGCCGAGGCAGACCGGCTACCTACAGCCAGCAGGGCCAGGCACCCGATTACGATCACCGCTCTGTTCATCCTACGACCTCACCGGTAGCAGTCGTCCACGCTGTTCAGTTTTTACCCTATTACTAACATTCCCGAGAAAGATCAACGGGCCATGCGCGCCCTCCGGCGCCGCACCCACCAGACGATCAACCAGATCACCAGGGCCAGTCCGGCAAAGAAGGCCGCGAAGTCCCATCGAACCGGTCCCCCGGGATTCGGTGCGGCACCCTTTTTCCATATGGATACCCGCAAAGTAGACGAAGACTCGCGCTCCAGACGAGCGGGGCTGATGCGGAACTTGAACGCAATGCCTTCCAGGCTCAACCGGAGCCGCTCCGGGCGTCGGGCCGCCTGGGGATCGAGCCCGTACACATACCGGTGATCCCGGTGGTGGGCGTAGACGGCCACCCAGGACGGGGACTTGAAGCGCAGGTGGTCGTGCCGCACGCGAAACTCCTGCGCCGAAATGGCGCTGAAGGCGGCGTCGTACTTGGCCCCGAGCCTTTGGGTGTCCAGGACTCCGGTCACCTGCACACGGTACGTGTCCGCGGTCCCCCACCGCAGGATCGGGCTGGAAATCACCTTCCCGCCGACAGGCAATCGGGCCTCCCAGACCTGGTGGTATCCGACCAGGGGGTGGGTCTTCCCGACCCCCACTTTGGGCGCCGATTTGGCACCCGCAACAACGGCCAGCGGAGTCACCATCCACACTGTCATCACCAGAAAGTACGGCACTTTACTCAATTTTCTCACGACTCTGTAATGGGTCTTGCCAATCACTTGCCGGTATGCTCTCATGAGGGCCCTGAAGCGTCAACCACAGACAAATAACAACCTGAGAAACGCGCACCACCGCTCGTTTTTCCAAGTTTTGGCAACCTGAATAGAGGATTGTGAGGAGGACTGACCGATGCAACGAACCCTTAAGTTTTTTGGTCTGGCAGCCGGACTCTGTCTGGCGTTCGGCCTGACCGCATGCAGTGACGACGACAGCGGTGGCCCCTGCGGAAACGGCCAGATCGACACCGCCGAGGGCGAAGTCTGTGACGGCGCCGATTTGGGCGGCGCCTCGTGCCTCAGCCGGGGCTTCACCGGCGGCACCCTCACCTGCTCGGCGACCTGCGACGATTACGACGATTCGGCCTGCACCGGCACCGCCTGCGGCAACGGCCAGGTGGATGCCATGGAGGAGTGCGACGGCACCGACTTCAATAACTCCACGTGCGAGACCCTGGGCCTCGAGCCCGGCAACCTCGTCTGCATGAATAACTGCACCTTCAACACGACCGGCTGCGGCGCCCCCTCGGTGTGCGGCAACGGCTCCATCGAGGGCACTGAGGATTGCGACCTGTTTGAGCTGGGCGGCGCGACCTGCGCCTCCGAGGGCTTTGAGGGCGGCGACCTGGGATGCACCGTGAACTGCACCTTTAACACGGTGGACTGCTACAACGCGGCGGTCATGGATGTCGGCGGCGCCTGCGAAGAGGACGTCGAATGCAACGGCGGCACCTGCTGGAAAGAGGTCTGGCCCGACCGCCATTGGGGCCAGGCAGGTGGCTATTGTTGGGAGAATTGTGACGCCAACGGCGGCTGCCCCCTGTCGGGAGCAGAAGGCATCTGCCTCACCTTCGGTTCCGGCTCCACAGCGGTCGATCGCTGTGTGAAGCGATGTGACCTCGCGGCGCCGATCTGCGGCTTGGGTCAGGTTTGCGCCGACGCCGGCGGTGGCGAGGGTTGGTGCCAATGGGGCAACTGCACCGCCAACTCCGACTGCCTGATTACCGGGGACTGCGACATGGATTCGGCCTCTGAAAACTTCGGCTGGTGCATCTCCCCTCAGGAGGACTGCTCCAACGGCGTGGACGACGACTTCGATGGCCGGATCGACTGCTCGGACCCCGAGTGCACCGGCGAGACCAACTGTCCCATCGGCGAGATCTGCGGCAACGGCATCGACGACGATGGCGACGGTGCCGTGGACTGTGACGACGGTGAGTGCATCGATCTCGGCATCTGCACCGGTCAGATCTGCGTGGCCCCCACGGGCGCGGAGCTCACCTGCGGCACCGCCTTGACAGGCCAGGCCAACAACGCCGCCGGCTCCACGGACGTCATCGAAGGCGCCGAGTGCGTCGACTCCGAGACGGGCCTGCCGGGCGCGTACTTCGCCAACGAGTGGGGCCCCGAGTATACGTACTCCCTCACGGTGACCACCCCCCAGGAGGTCACGATCACGGTCAGCAACTACAGCGGCGACCTGGACGTGTACATCATCAAGCAGGTCTTGGGCGGCTGCGATCCCCGGCGGGGCTGCTTCGCCTGGGGTGGCGAAGGCGCCGGCGTGGACGAGGTCATCAGCTTCACCGCCTATCCCGGCATGGTCTACTACGTGGTCGTGGACGGCTTCGAGGGTAACGAGTCCGCCTTTGACATCAGCATGGCGTGTTCCGGCACCGGCTACGAGGACTGTGGCAACGGTACGGACGACGACGGCGACGGCCTCGTTGACTGCGACGACCCCGAGTGCTGGGGCGTGGGCGCCTGCTCCACCGAGACGGACTGCGGCAACGGTTTGGACGACGACCTCGACGGCGCCGTGGACTGCGCTGACGACGACTGCGACACTGACGCCAACTGCCTGCCCGGCAAGGGCTACTGGGAGCTGTGGGAGCGCGACGGCACCTCGTCGGAGTTCGACCTCGTGGGCCAGTCCCTCACCTTCACGGCCGACACCAGCACGCAGGGTTACGCCGTGGTCGCCGCCGCCCAGACGGGTTGGCTCTACACGCCAGGCAGCGGTTCGGTCAGCACCGCGACCCTGACGCTGGATGCCAGCGACAACAGCGTGGGAGTCCCCATCGACCTGCCGTTCGCCGGTGGCTTCCCGTTCCAGGGCAACAACCCGAGCCGAATCTACGTCGTGGACAATGGCTACGTCTCGCTCACCAACGAGGGCGGCTGGATGCCCGGTCCCACCGGCTGGAACGTCTACCAGTTCGCACGCATCGGTCCCCTGTGGACAGACCTGGATCCCACGACTGGCACAGTGACCTACGACGTCTACCCGACCTACGTGGTCATCACCTGGGACGGCCTGTTGTTCAATTCCGCCGCCGCCACCGTGCCCAACCAGGCCCAGCTGGTGCTGCACGAAAACGGCGACATCGAGATGACCTGGCTCGCCGTGGACGCCGTGGCCAACCAGCCCCTGTACACCGAGGGCATCGTCACCATCGTCGGCGCCGAGTTGGGCACCCCGCCCACCGAGAGCAACTTCCTCCCGTAGCACCTGCTCCCCTCACTGCTACCGCCCCCGCGCGGTAGCGGTTTCCCGCACTCCCATTCGTTCCCGGGTGAAATATCAGCTACCGTACAGCACGGAGGCGGCCGTAGCCGTGAGCGCGCTGGTTGGGCCGAGTCACTCCAGACACGGTGTAATGCCCGGACCACAGGGGAGCTCTACATAGTCCGGAGGAGCGTCCACGAGCGTGTCTAACCGTCCCGACACCAGAGTGATCGTGCCGGGGCCGGAGCCGTCATTGAGCAGCACCACCCGGCGACCGGGGAGCGCTCCGCGGTAGGAAACACCCGCCACACCCACGATGCTCCACGGGGACGCCGGGTCCACAAAAGTGAGCCGTCGGGCCCGATCCGGGCCCTGGGGATGGACCTTGAACGTCCTGCGGACGGGGGCGCCGTCTCGCATGCGGTGCTGGGTGCGTGCGTAGAACGACCGCGCCGGGCTCGGTGGAGCATCGCTCGCCTCGGGATCCGCGGGGCGCAGCCAGGAGGAGAGCTTGAACAAAGCGGCGCGCTCTCCCCCGCCCAGCGTGACAATGCGGACGCCCGGACGACCCACCAGGTGCGGTGCGTGACGGAGCCAAAGAGCGTACAGCACCCGCCCCTCGAGCAGCTTGCCACCGGACATGTTCCCAGACGGCTCCAGGGAGGCCAGGCACATGACGAGGTGATTGTGCCGGGGACCTCGAAGCCTAGAGGCCAGCGTCCGGTAGGAGTAGCCGTCGCCGTAGAGCACGGCGGCGAGGCGCTCCGTGTCGCGCAGCCGCCAATAGCCCCGCTTTTCCGAGAGCTGCGCCCATTGGCCTTGCGCCACGTGGGCCACCCCAATCCAAGCCGCGAGCATCACGACGTGCCGAAGCGGGGCAGAGGTCGGCAGCACAGCGGCGAGCCGCGCCAGGTAGACCACCGCGAAGGGCAGCAACGGGAGCAGATGGTAGGCCCGCACGCCCGTCCCGGTCAGACCCCGAAGCCCCACCCCCAGCAGCAGGAGCACCGAGACGACCGCCAAGGCCAGGAGTTGGAAATGCAGGGCGACCGGCGCGAGAGAGGCCAGGTGTGGTCGGAGCAGCAAACCCGCGGCAAAAGCGCCGAGCAGGCCCACCGCAGCCGGGAGCACGACCCAGTGCGTGGAGAGGACGCGCAGGTTCATCACGTGGCTGCCGTGGGAGGGGACCGCGAGCACCACCGTGAAGGCCAGCGCTCCCAGCGCTGCTACGAACCAGGGCCGCCGCGCCCTCAAGGCCACGGCCAGCAGGTACACGGGCGCCAGGAGCACATGCACCATGTGCGCGTCGACCACCAACGCCAGGCTGGCGGCGGCCAGGAGCGCGGCCCAGGTTTTGCCCCGGTGCAACAGGGCCAACAGCGCCCCAAAATGCAATATGAGCAGCACCGGCACGAGGGTCGGGTTCCACAGCTTCGGGTACTCGACAAAGGACACCGAGAGCAAGAAGAACAGCGCCCCGGCCAACAGCGCCGTGCCTTGGCGAAGATAGCCCAGCAGCAACCAGACGAGCCCCCCCACGGCGAGCCCGTGCAGCAGCGTCACCAACAGGTGAAGCCCGTCGGCCCCCAACCCGAGCCCGTCGCAAGCGGCCAAAAAAAGGCTCCACTGGGCCCCGTGCCGCAGGGATAAAAACGAAGAGCTGTTCCCCATGAAGCGAAAACCGACGCCATGACAATCCCGTGCCAGCGCCAGGTCGATACAGGTATCGGCTTCCACGGGAGGCGGAGGGGCGACCATCAACAGGACGCCCGAGCACAGGAGGGCCACCGCCACGCTGAGCAGGAGCGTCCACCGGTCCCGACGCCCCACAAAGTCCGGGCCGAAGGACGCCGCCCGGGGGTTCAGGAGGGCCGAAAGCGCGAGCCAGGCCCGGACGGGGCGCTGGGTCCAACGGGTCAATGCCGCGCGGAATATGAACCCCAGCAGCGACAACAGGACCAACACCACCAGGGTGACAGCGACGACCTGGAAGCGGGACGACCCCCGCGCCGCAAAGTCTTTAGCCGAGGCGACGCGCTTGACCAGGGGCGGGGCGCGCGGATCGGCGCGAACCCGTTCCTGGTGCCACCGCTTGAGCTGCGCTCGCAGCGCCGTGAGAAGCTTGTACCGAGGAGAGTACCCCGGCGCAGGCTGAATGCGATACCGGCCCGCGACCCAGTGGCGGTCTTTGCTGCGACGGTAGGTTACTTCGACCACCGTCTTGTCGCCCCCCTTAGATAGGGTGTAGCGCACAAACTCGGCGTGCCGACGCAGGCTGACGACCCGCCAACCATCCCCCACCTCACTCCCAGGTTGCCAGGGAGAGGCCGCCGCGAGGAACAACAATCCGACCAGGGAGATACTTGTCATGGAATCAGGGGGGCCTGCTCTAGGGCCCCTCGTTGACCCGATTATCGGCTGCTGTGCCGCAGCGGTCAAGCCGCGCCAGGGGCGCCACGCACGCGAGCATCCCGCATCCCGGGCGCACCGATGTGGCCCTACGATCGAGGTCACGAATCTCGTGGGCGCAGCTGCTTTGTGCTATGGTCCACCGGCAAGTGGGTGAGGACTGATCGCGTTCGGGCAGGCACGAGATGAGGTAACAACTCCTTGACGGAATCCAAGCGGCGGCCGACGAGCCGTGCGAGGCAGACTCCCTGGGCCGAAGACGTGTTTGTGGACGCGGCCCTGCCAGAGGTACTGGACCGCGTGGCAAACACGGGGGTGCGCTCCTTCGAGAGCAGTGTCTGCACGATTTGGCTCCGGCAGGCCGAGGGCCTGAAGCTCGAAGCCGCGGTGGGCGTGGGCCTGCGGTCCCCAGGGGCTTCCCAAATGGCCTTGGGGCAGTCCGTCTCCGGACTCACCGCCGTGAGTGGCACGCCGCGCCGGTACGCGGACGTTTCGGCCGAGGGGATCAGCGAGCACCACGAGCTGGAGCCGTACCTGACGGGACCGCTCCTGTCGGCGCCCATCGTTTTCCAGGGAGAGGGGTTGGGCGTCATCAACCTCTGCCGGCAGCCGGGCGAACCGGAGTTCACGTCGGGCGACCTGGACCGGCTGGTGGCGAGCTCGAGCGCCGTGGCCCTGGCCGTGGCGGCGCAGCGGGTGGTGACCCAGCAGAACCGAGAGCTCAAGGACCAGGACCAGCACCTACGCACCCTGTTTGACGACGCACCGAACCCCATCTTCGTGCTGGACTGGCACGGCCGGTTCCTGGAGGCCAACGCCGCCGCCGCGAACTTTCTGGAACGCTCGATGTCCGAGCTCGCCGGGCTCTCCCTCCGAGACACCTGCCCGCCCGAAGTGGTGGCCTCCCTTTGGCAGGACCTCGTCATGCAGCGAGGGGGCGCCCCCCGGGAGGTGCTTTTTCGCAACCGCGACAGCGAAAAGACCCTGCTGCTGAATCTGGTCCCCGTAAGCGTGGGCAGCGCCATGGTCTACTACGCCATCGGCCACGACATCACGCCGCTCAAGGACTTCGAACAGGAGCTGCGCAGCTCCGAGGTGCGTTACCGCCGTCTGGTTTCGGCCATGCCGGCCCTGCTGTGTGAGCTCGAGCCAGACGGCCGCACACGCTACGTGAACCCCGCCGTGGAGACCATCACCGGCTATACCCCCGACGAGGTGCGTGGGCAGAGCTGGTGGGAGTTGTTCTACCCGGACGAAGCTGACGCCCAGGTGGCGCTGCTCTCGGAGAGATTCCGGATCCAGGGCGACATCCGGGACCACCAGATGCAGCTCACGGGCAAAGATGGCCAGCAGCGGGTCCTGCTCTGGAGCTCGGCCAACCAGTATCACCCCGACGGATCCCTGGCGATGCTCGTGGGTTTTGGCATCGACATCACCGATCGCCATCGGGCTGAGCAGGAAAAGGACCAACTGCAGAAACAGCTCTACCTGTCACGCCGCCTCGAGAGCGTCGGCCGCCTCGCGGGCGGCATCGCACACGATTTTAACAACCTGCTGACGGCAATCCTGAATTACGCCTCCCTCGTGGCCGAAGAGCTGACCCCTGGATCCCAGCCCCACGAAGACGTCATGGAGATCCGCAGCGCCGGCACCCGAGCCACCCAGCTCGTCAAGCAGCTGCTCGCCTACAGCCGCAAGGAGGTGGTGCGCCCCCGCATCGTCAGCCTCAACGAAGTGCTCCAGGAGCTGCTCAAGATGCTGCAGCGACTCCTGGGGGAGCACATCGGCCTGGACCTCCACCTCGACAGGTCACTACCTTCCATCCGCATCGATCCCGGGCAGCTCGAGCAGGTCATCGTGAACCTCGCAGTGAACGCCGCTCACGCCATGCCCCAGGGCGGGGAGCTGCAGATCCGCACGGACGTGGTGGAGATGGACGACGCGCGGGTACACCAATACATCTCCGTCCAGCCCGGTGCCCACGTACGGTTGCGCATGCGCGACACGGGCGCCGGAATGCCCGATGAGGTGGTATCCAAGATTTTTGAGCCCTTTTTTACCACCAAGAAACGCGGGGAAGGCACGGGCCTCGGCCTGGCCACGGTGTATGGCATCGTGAAACAGGCGGGTGGGGCCATCTTCGTCGAGACCACCGAAGGCCAGGGCACCCAGTTCGAGGTTCTGCTGCCGGCCGTGGAGCAGCTCCCAGAAAAACGGCTGGAAACGGGCTCGGAGCACCCCGCCCTCGGAGGAAACGAACGCATCCTGCTGGTGGAGGATTCCCACGGAGTACGCAACATCGCAGCGCGGCTTCTGACGCGACACGGCTACGCGGTCCAGGAAGCGGCCAGTGGGGACGAGGCCCTCCGACTCGTCACCGAGCAGGGGTACCGCCCCGACCTGCTGCTGACCGACGTCGTCATGCCCGGCATGTCCGGCCGGGAAGTGGCCGCGATCATCCAGAGAGAAACCCCGTCAGTGCGCGTGCTGTTCATGTCGGGGTATCCCGACAGCCTCGTCACGGCCCAGGGTGTGCTCATCGACAATGTACACTTTTTGGCCAAACCTTTCACTGCTGCCAGCCTGATGGGAGCGGTCAGACAGGCCCTCGAATCCTCGCCCACTCCGATCAAATAGCCCGGTCTAATCGCCCTCCTCTCCGTCTAATAAAAAAAAATCCCCGTCCCAAAATAATCGGGAACCAATGTCCCCGGCAGTTGTCTGAATTCGAGATCGACGCGGGACGTGCGCCAGCGCGCGCTATAATTGAAAAGACGGGGTGTCAGCAGTGGACGCAGCACGAGAACAGGACCTCGGGGCCCGGGTGGTGGGATTGGGCTCGGGCTCCGCCGCCTTACTGGCCGTGTCGCTGCTCGGCGCGTACTGGCCCGCCGCGTCCTCCCCGGACGCCGAGACCGCACGGGTTACCGCGCACCTCGGCGCATCGGGGCCTGCGGAGGCCATCCACGTCAAGGACCCGGGGATCGATCCCGGGGACCTGCTGGTGGAGGACCTCCGGGCCATCCGCCGTTGGGCACGCCTGGACCTGGCCGACATCAGAAAGGCCGGCTTTGATTGGGCGGACGTCACCACCCCGGGGCGGTGGCGTCATGGCCCCGGGCGGAACGAAACCCACCAGGCCTTTTCGAGCTACCAGCGCACCCAGAAACGCCATCGCGACAAAACGCGCGATGTCATCGTCATCCGCCCGGTGGGCGGCTGGCCGGACCGACTGAATCACCTGCTGCCCATCATCACCCGATATCTGACACTCTACTTCCGCCGGCCCGTGCGCTGGGCGGACACCCAGCGGCTGCCCGGGCGCCACCGCGTAAACGGCGACGGCACCCGGGTGCACCTGCAGTACCTGACGACGCCGATCCTGGACCGCCTGGAAAAGACCCTACCCGACGACGCCATCGCGCACGTGGGTCTCACCGTGCAGGACCTGTATCCCGCCAAGAACTGGGGCTACGTCTTCGGCATGGCCGACCTGGAGAAGCGGGTGGGGGTGGTGTCCCTGGCGCGACTGATCCCCCAATTCTGGGGATTCGTCAACACCCCCCTGGCGCGCCGACTGGCGCTGCGGCGAACCCTCAAGGTGCTGGCCCACGAGACCGGTCACATGCTGGGGATCAACCACTGCCGAGCATTTTCGTGCTTGATGAGCGGCTGCACCGACCTGTTTGAGCACGACACCACGCCATCGCACCTATGTCCCCTCTGCATGGCCAAACTGGGCTGGCGCCTGGACCTGCGCGTGCAGCGGCGCTACCGCGACCTGGCCCAGTTCTACATGAAGTTAGGGCTCTCCCCCGAAGCGCGCTGGTACCACCAGCAGGCCGTCCGGCTTGCCGACCACAAGGCCCGGGCGCAAAAAACGGGGCGGGACGCGCCCCCATGATGCCCCCCTTCACGCACCCAGGCGTAAAAACAGGGGTTTGACGACGACCCGTTCCGCCGTATGCTTGAGCACAGACGCCTTTTTGGCGGTACTGCGAATCCACATGAATCATCCGACCCTGCCACCGCATAGACAAAACCCCGGCTGCAACCCCGCCCGGGCCCTGCGGTTCACGGACGCTCTGGCCCTCACCGCGACCATGGTTCTGGCCCTGACGGCGCCCCTGGGCTGCAGCAGGACAAAAGCCCGCAAGGCCGCTGCCGCCCCCGCCACAGGCGTGGTCGGGAAAATCTTGCGCCTCAAAGGCACGGTAACCTACAGCCTCGGGCCCAAAGGCGAGCGAAAGCCGCTCCAGCAGGGCATGGACCTGCGGGCCGAGTGGATCGTGCACACGGGCCCCGAGGCCGAGCTCACCGCGCAGCTGTCCAACGGCCACCGCTGGACCCTGTCCGGTGACCTGTCCAAGCGGGTCAGCAAGATTCACGCGCTCACCCTGGCGCCGGCGAAGGAGGGGGCCGTGGCCCAGCTCACGGATCTTGGCACCCGGCACGGCAAGGACCGCAGCGCCGCGGCCGGACTGCATCAGGAACGCACGGCCGGCTCCAAGGCCGCGCCGAGTCAGGTGAACCGTCCCGTGGACAAGAACGATCTGCACGAGACGACTCCACCTGGAGCCCCCCCGCCTCGGGTCTCCAAACAACGTAAAGGAGAACCCGTCCGGAAGACCACCCGCCGCCGCGCCCGCCGCCGCGCCCGCAGCGGCATCCGCACCCGATCCGCGGAACGTCATCCAGGGATGGAGGGCACCGGAACTGCCCTCCCCTCTGACACCCGAGGTGGTGGTGCGATGCTGCGCGCGGAACCGCGCATGCTCCCAACGCCCAACAGGGCCCCCCAACCCACGGTCGTCCGCCGTCCGGCGTCGGGCACCAGTGACGCCGAGAGCCTGCCCACGCGGCTGACACCCACCCAGATTCGGCGGATCCTGAGTTCCCTGCGGGCCCCGTTTATCCGCTGCCTCAAAGAGCACAAGGTGACCACAGCGGTCTCGTTGCGTATCGTCATTCAGGGCAAGAGCGGTCGGGTCACCTCGGTGCGCGCCTTGAGTGGCACCGGCGGCAATGCCCTGGTGCGCTGCCTTCTGAGCCACGCCAGGACCGTCCGGTTCCCGCGTTTCTCCGACGCCACCCAAATCACCCGCATGAACGGGCTCAGGGCGCGTTAATCCGCCATGACCACCCTTGCCCTGCTCCTGTGCTCCCTGGCGCTCAGTGCCCCCACACCCTCCCGCGCGCGCCCCCGGGGGTACACCTACGCCACGCCCCGGATGACCCGCCAGTTCAAAGGCAAGACCGTGCTGTTCGTGGGCGACTCCATGATCGTCACCGGGCTGGATATCTGGGCACGCAATTGGGTAGAGAAAAACGGCGGCACCTATCGTCGGCACTACTACTCCAGCTCCACCACCCGAAGCTGGGCCACGACCCGGGCCCTGGAGTACGCCCTGCAGCACTACAAACCCCATTTCGTGTTTGTCGTGCTGGGAAGCAACGAGCTGTACATCCCCAATCCCCACCTCCACGCCGGCTATGTGCGCACTATCCTAAAAAAGCTCGGCAAGCGCCCCTACCGGTGGATCGGCCCGCCCCGCTGGGCCCCGGACACCGGCATCGTCAAGATACTCGCCAGCATTGTGCCCGCGAATCGGTTCTACCCCTTCAATGGCCGGCACATTGGCCGCGCCAAAGATGGCAAGCACCCCTCAATCGAGGGCTCGAGGACCTGGGCGCACGACATCTTCCGCTGGTACGCCGCACGACTGAAGAAAGAAGGGCAGCCGTAGCCGTTCCTGTGGTTCGTTTGCTATAAAGAGCCCACTCGACTCGCGAGGAGGTCGTCGCATGCGGCTGGTAAAAATAGGTGTCGGTTGTGTGTCGCCGCGGGTCGGTGATCTAAGCGGGAACCGCATCCTGCTCGAGCAGCTCATCGAGCACGCCCGGGAGGTCGGGGTCACGCTGCTGTGCACCCCGGAGCTGGGAATCTCCGGCTACAGCCTGGACGACCGCGTCCTTTGGGACGACTTCCCAGACCGCTGCTTTGACGAGGTCGTGCGCCTCGCGCCTCGCTGCACGGACATCGATGTGTTTGTGGGTACGCCGATCCACGACGAGAGCCGCATCTACAACGGTCTGGCGCTGCTGTCCGGGGGCGACGTCGTCGGAATCACGCTCAAACAGTTTCTCCCCAACTACGGCATCTTCTACGAGGGGCGGCAGTGGACCGGCTGGTCCCACGGCACCACCCGCATCCGCGGCCTGCCCGCCGGTGAGCTGCTGTACCGTCTGCCCTACGGCATCGTGGGCGCGGAGATCTGTGAGGACGCCTGGTCCGTGAACGCCCCCTCACGCAAGCTCGCCCTGCATGGCGCCGAAATCATCGTCAACGGCTCGGCCTCGCCCTTCACCGCGGGGAAGCAGGCCCGTCGTCGGCGCATCGTCGCCGGGGCTGCGGACGCCCTCATGGCGGCCTACGCCTACGCCAACCTGCTGGGCTGCGACTCCAGTCGGCTGGTCTTTGACGGGGGCGGCATGATCGCCGCGCCCGGGCACAAGCTCACCGAGGGCGAGCGACTGAGCCCCGCGAGTTGGACCCTGACCACCGCCGTGGTGGACCTGGACGCCTTACAGTCCCAGCGCACAGCCAACTCCACCTGGCGCACCACCACCCTGCGCACCGACCCCGACCCCACGTACCCCGAGCTCGTGCCGGTGATGCGCGCGCACAAACCCCTCGACGCCAGCCAGGCCCCCGTACAGCCGGGCGTCACGTACTTTCTGCCTGCGTCCCAGCCCACGCACTCTTCCACCGATGACCTGCTCGACGACATCCTGGACGCCCTGGCCCTCGGCGTCCGAGACTACTTTGTGCGCGCCGAGGCATTTGACCGGATCCTGGTGGCTCTGTCCGGTGGACGCGACAGCGCGCTCACGCTGGTGGCTGCCTGGCGGGCCGTGCTCGCCCTGCCCGGTGGCGGCGATCCGGCGCAGCGCATCGCGACGCGCTACCTCCCCACCCGGGATTTCTCCAGCTCGGACACGCGGCTCGCCGCCGTGGGTCTGGCCACCGAGCTGGGTGTAGACGTGAACGTCATCTCCATCCAGGAGGAGTTCGAGCTGGCCCAGAAGGTGCTTCAGCAAATGGTGGGGGACACCGCCGAGATCAAGCCCGTGGCCCGGGAGAACGCCCAGGCGCGGATCCGGGGCGCCATGATGCTCAACTGGGCCAACTGCGTTGACGGACTGGTGCTGGTCACCTCCAACATGAGCGAGTTCGCCGTGGGCTACTACACCACCGGCGGGGACAACCAGGGCGGCTTCGCGCCCATCTCGGGCATCCCCAAGACCCTGGTGAATCTGCTCCTGGCGCGAGCCGCGAAGCGCTGGTCCCTGTCGTCCGTCGAGGCGATCCTCGCCCTGCCCCCGAGCGCCGAGCTCTCCGCGGACCAGAGCGACGAAGCCGAGCTCATGCCCTACCCCGTGCTCGACGACATCCTGTTCCTCTTCGCTGCGGAACGTCGCACCCCGGTCGATGTGTGGCGCCTTGTATGCACCAAAAACCCCGACCAGGATCCGGAGCGACTCCGGGGCTGGGTGGGCCAGTTCGTGCGCCTCTTCGCCCAGAACCAGTGGAAGCGCGACCAATCCCCCGTGGGCCTCAAGATGCTCGATCTGGACCTGGACCCCACCACCGGTCTCCGTTTCCCCGTCCTGCAGTCCCTCGAAGACGACCTCAACCGCCTCGCCGACGCGCCCTTGACCTGACCTGCAGCGCTCACGAATCCAGGATCGCCAGCGCCGTGACAGCCCCCAGTTCGGGTCCGCCCGCGGGTTAGTACTGGACGGTCAGGGTTGTGGTGGGGGTGGTGGGGGTGAAGGAGATTGTGGTGAGGCCGTCCAAGGAGATGGGGGTGGCGTCGGTGACGCCGCTGGCTTGCACGGACAGTGCGGTGTGGCCTGCCTCGGCCACGTAGACCTCGAGTGGGTCGCCCGGCACGGTGGCGAGGGTGGCGGTCAGGGTGGCGTCGGCTTCGCTCCAGCTTTCGCCTGAGACCTCCACGCCGCCTCCCAGCAGGTGCCGCGACGTAAATACGATGGCCGGCTCGGTGGGCTCCTCCCGTAGGATCAGCACCCGGGTCGTGCGCGGATCGAGGGTCTCGCTGACCTGGCCGTCGGCGATCCAGTGCCAGGTGTGACCCCAGGCGTCGAAGGCCAGATAGGTGGCCGACGGGTCCAGTCCAAGATTTGCAAGGTCGACGACGTAGTCACGCGTGATTTCGGGCTCGAAATCCAACGCGCCGATCTCCTTGTTCAGCCCCCAGTTGAACAACCCCAGCACGTGCCAGGAGCGCCCCTCCCGGGTGACCACCAGATCCCATAGCTCCGGGTACTCCCGCCAGAACAGATCCAGGGGCCGCCCCGTGTCCGGGTAGACCGGCAACAGCGGCGTGACCAACGCCCTCCACTCGGGGTGGTCGTGGAGATCGAGGTAGTTCTCACCCAGCTTCACGATGCCGCCGGACAGGGCCACCGCCGACGTCCAGGCCCGCGCCTCTTCGAGGGTCAGGGCGAACTGATCCCGGTAGAACAGCAGATCCGGGTGGTTGATCCAGAGCCGGTGATTCAGGTAGTAGCGGCGGGCGATGGTCTTGTAGGTGACCTTGATGCCCTGGTCGCCCATGCCCGATGGGTCTCCCCACCAGGGCTCGTTGTCCAGGGTAATGCGTCCGCCGTCCGCCACCTCGAGACACAGGCCCGTGGCCGAGATGGTGAGCAAGAAGGTGTCCGGACCGATGGCCTCGCGGATGCGATCCAGGGCCGTGCGGTAGGCCTCGGTGGGGGTCACCGCCGGGTCGTAGAGGTTCGTGGTGAACAACGCGTAGTAGCTGAAGTCCATTTTGATCCACGCGTAGCCCCAGTCCTGGGTGATGCGCCGGAAGGTCTCCGATAACCAATCGAGCACCTCGGGATTCGACAGGTCCAGCACCCGCTGATCCAGGGGCACCACGCCGCCGCCGAGGGGAGATAGGTCCGCCATCCACTCCGGGTGATCCAAGGCGAGCTGGCAGTCCTCGTCCACGGTGAAGGGCGACACCCAGATCCCGGGCACCATGCCCCGGGCCCGGACCTCGTCGGCAAACCACGCCATGCCGTTCTGCCCCGCCACGTCGGGGAAGCGCGCCTGGTTCGGCTGCCACACACCGTCTGCGACCTGCCAACCGTCATCCAGCATGAAGTACTCCATGCCATAGGGGAGAAAGTCCGACGCCGCCGCGGTCAGGTTGGCCAGCATGAGCGTGGCGTCGATGGTGGTGCCAAGTCCGCCGCTCCCCGCGCCGCCGCCCCAGGAGTTCCACCCCGTGGGCACATTCGCCCAGGTGGTCTTTCCCAGGCGCGTGGCATACCGCTCGGCATACAGCTCGAGCCCATCGTGCGGCGTGGCCGGCGCGAAGTCCACATACAGCGTCTCGGACTTCAGCTCCTGACCGGCTCCGGCGGCCATGGCCAAGCGCCCGCCCAGGTAGTGGGACAGCCCCTCGAACCGCGTGAACCCGTCGCGCCCGTCGTCGCTGATGGCCTCGTCCGCCCGGTAGTCCACGCCCAGGATCCCGGCCCCCCGGGTGGCCGAGAAGAACCCCGCCACGAGGCTACGTTCGCTGTCGGGATCGTACAGAGCCACGGTCCAGTTGGAGCTGGCCCCCGGGCCGAAGCCGAGGGACTCCCCCTCCCCGATTTGAATCACCCGCGATTCAAAATCGAAGTACAGGTCGTAGCCACTGTCCAGCAGCCGATGCACGGACGGATCCGCCCCCAGAAACAGCGCCCCGCCGCTGTGGGTGTCCGCCACCAGGGGCGACATCCGGAGCAACCGCAGGTCCTCTCCCGGATCAGGCTCCCACCGGGCCGTGAGGGTCGTCGTCAGGTAGGTGGCCCCGCCCCGCAGCACCACCGCGGAGACCAGTCCGGGCGCCCCCGGCTGCGTCGGCGTGTGCCGGATCTCCAACTCCACACCGCTGCCGAGGGCGTCATCCAACGCCCGCGCGGACCAGGATCGCGTCCCGTCGTCTGTGGTCCCGGTGGTCTGGTCCGGCTCGTCACCCACCTGGTACTGCGCCCGGCTCTCGGCCCCCACCAGATGCAACCGACTCCCGTCCACCGAGGCCACCGCGTAGGTCCCGTGAGCGAGGTCGAAGCGCACCGTGAGCACACCATTGCCCAGTGTGACCAGGTCCCCCGCCTGAGACGCGGTGACCCCACCATGCTCCACCGGGTCGGGCACGTTGGTGTTCTGGTTCGAGTTGTGCCCACCGCCATCGTCCCCACACCCCAGCCACAACACAAAAAAGACCCCAGACCAGGCCGCACGCATGGCAGTCCTCCATCCCGTCGTGGAATGTCCCCAGTCTCGCGCAGATTTGGGCAGAAGGAAAGAGCTTCAGGGCCCAGGATCAACAGGGAGGGCTCAGTGCCCGGAAAAGGGCAATCGCACCACGGCGTCCACAAACAGCAGCAGCACACCGGCGAGGAACCCGAGGCCCACGGCTCGCGCCACGACCTCCGACGTGCGGGCCCAACCGTCCAGCGTGTCGTCCCGCGAGGGGGCGGCCTCACGGACCATGAGGAGCGCGCAGCCAACCAGCCCGGCTGCGTAGAGCAGCAGCTCCACCCGTCCGGGGGGCTCGCGGCCGAGGGACAGCGCCCAGCCCGAGGCATGCACCGCCGCCACCGCGACCAGGGCCGCCCAGGACACCGGACGCATCCAGGTCACGGGGCCGGAGCGGGCCACCGCCGCCAACGCCAGCCCCATCGCATACAGCACAAAAAACGCGACATGGATGGCCACCGCGGACCGGAGGGCCGCCACCACGGCCACGATGCACTCCGCCCACAAGAGCACGGCCAGCACCCAGCTAAAGAGGCCGGGATCGTCTGGATTGGAGGTCGGATTTGCGGTCGTCGCCATGATCTCTTTGCTCACGGGCCGGTCCGCATTATCCCACAGTCGCGCCGCGGTTCAAGCATACCCCATGGGCCGCCAAAACAGCTTTGATTCCGCGACGCCCGGTGGTAATGTGTGGGACTCAGACAACGCAACAAGAAACGGGCGTGGTACACACCATGAGCATGCGAAACGAGCTGATTGCAGACCTGCTGATGGGCGCGGCGTTTGCCGACAACCGGCTGGACGGCCGAGAGTACGCCGCGGTGAAGAAACTGCTGGCCGAGGTCGTCGGCGCCGAGGAGCTTCCCGCGGAGATGGAGTCGCGTCTCAAGGCGTTCAACCCCAAGACCTTCGACGCGGGGGGGTCCGCCAAGTCTCTCCTGCTCAAAGACGACCTCGAGAAGCGCAAGCTCATCGAGCTCATCGCGGCGGTCACCGAGGCCGACGACGTGCTGGACTTCGATGAGGACGCCTACCTCAAGACCGTCGCCGAAGCGCTGGATATGTCCAAGGAGTCCTACGCGGATCTCTCCATTGAGATTCTGTCCGTGGAGAACCTGCAGGAGGCCGGCTCCAGGCTCCTGGAACCGCCACCGCCGCCCCCTGCGGACGATTGAACCCCCAACACACCCGCCAGCCCGCTAGCCCGCTGATCGCGCAGTCTCCGTAGAGACCCACTACAGTTGCACAATGAAGGTCAGGCGCCCGAAGCCGAGCCGCAGCTTGACGGCGACCTTGTTCGGTTTGCCGAGCACCGCCATCAAGGGGGAGAGGTCCAGGCCGGCCTGGGTCAGCCAGCTCATGCCGTCGGCGCTCTTGAGCCAGCCTGTCAAAATCTGGCGCGGGATGAGCCCCCACACGCCGCCGGGCCGGGTGACCAGCACGTTCTCCGGAATGATTTCGACGCGCGCCCCCCGCACCCGGGGTCGAACCCGCACCTCCACTTCCGTGCTGAACTTCGGGGTGCTGGACTTGAGCGTGCCCGCGACATAGATGCCCAGGGGCGTAATGCTCAGCCTGGGATTCACGAGCACGAGTCGGTCCGCACCGCGCCACTTGAGCAACACCCAGCGCGTGCCAATCTGCTGCCGAAAGAGCTTGGTCACCGCTTTTTGGTCCACTTCTACGGCGATGCGCTGCGCCCGGACCGAGCGCGACGCGCCGCCGAGGATGATCACCCCCAGCCCGAGCACAAGCAACCCTTTGGCCAGTCTGGAGCTCGAACAATTGGCAGCGATGAAGCCCATATCACTGCCGATGATACACGAACCCGCTTGATCTCGCCGCCGAAATGGGCTCTCTTCAGGGTCGTTACGACGGGACTTACCCCAACAGGAGGTTTTTGATGCTCCGTAAACATATGCAGATTGTAGGAATCGCCGCCCTCGCCCTGTGCTTCACGGTCGGGGCCGGCTGCAAAAAGAAAGCGAGCAACAAGGCAGGCGCCGGCTCGGACATGGGTGCGAGCATGGACACTGAGCCGCCGCCGGGAATGCCCGTGGAGATGGCCGCCGACGCCATGGACGTCGTGGACCCCATGGACGCCGTGAATCCCATGGAACCGGAAGACGACATGTCGCCTGATCCCACGCTTCCCACCAAGGGGCAGGCCACGGCCCGCATGATCCTCATCGGCTGGAAGGAGTCCGCCGGGCCCGCCGAGACCAAGCGCAGCAAGGCCGAGGCCAAGGCCCTCGCCGAGAAAGTGCTCGCCGAGGCCAACGCCAAGCCCGGCAACGAAAAAGCGTTCACCGCCCTGGTGAAGAAGTACGCCGACGCCTTCAAAGAGACCGGCGGCAAGGTGGGCCCCTTCGACACCAAGGAGGGCATGCCCTACATCGTCAAGGCCGTGTTCCCCCTCAAGGTGGGCGGCGTCAGCGGTATCGTCGAGACCAAGGCCGGCTTCCACATCTTCATGCGGACGAAATAACGCCCCCGACTCGAGCTCTCCCCTTCTTCTCGCTTTTGGGGATTTGACTAAAACTTGAACGTCATGCCGGCGCCGCCGTAGATGCGCGGGTCGCCGCCGTTCTCGGAGATGGGCATGGGGCGGTTGAAGAAGTCGTGCCACATGGGGCGCTGCACCATGCCCGGGGCGCCCCGGATCTCGAAGTGCAACGAGGCCCAGCGAGCGAACGCAATCTCCAGCACGAGGGACATCATGAGGCGCCCCTCGGTGATGCGCTTGCGGTGGGCGTCGGGGCTCTGGGTGAACATGCTACGCCACCGTTTGGGCACCTTGACATTGTCCCTCAGGTTAGCCTCGCTGTTGTCGGCATCAATGTCGCTACACCAGCCCGGCTCGGACTCTCCATCGGCTGCGCTCGCCGCGCCCTTGGGGCAGAAAGAGTCCGAGTAAACCTTGCCCCACATGCGCACCGAAACGGTGATCAGGTTGCGGAAGCTGAGCGACATGATGGCGCCGATGTCCCAGGTGAAGGTGTTGCGCCCCTCCCAACCGGGTCCCCCGCCAATCTCGGTGAAGGCCGCCATGGAGAAGGGACCGGCCCGCAGGAACGAGAAGCGGGCGTGGGCCGCGAACTCGTTGATGACGCCCTGGACACGGACGATAATGCCGGCGTCGAGGCCGAAGTTGCCTTTTTGAAAGGCTCCCACCGTCAGGCGCAGGGTGGCGAAGTAGGGCATGAAGCCCAGGGTGACATCCGCCGTGAACTGACTGGGTTCCACCGTAATGGCGCCAAAGGAGGTCATGCCGCGGATCTTTTCCTCCGGCGTAAGCCCCGTCCGAATCTTCTCGAGATCCATGTGAATGGAGATGGGCTGGCCGCCTTTGACGGTGATGGACCGCTTCTCCCGGTGGAAGCCGTTGAGCTCCACCTCGATGTTGTAGGTTCCGACCTGGAGCACCTTCTCCATGAGCGGGGTCTGGCCGATGGGCTTGGTGTCGATCCAGACCGTGGCCCCCGACGGGCTGGACGTGATCTTGAGCTCACCGCCCTGCTTGAGCAGCGCGGTGATGGTGTAGGCCTGGCCCTTTTTGATGGTGAACCGCTCCTTGTGCGGCATGAAGCCGGGTTTGTCCACCTGCACGATGTGCAGCCCCACGCGCACGTCCTTGATCTCCATGGGCGCCTTGCCCAGGCGCTTGCCGTCCATCATGACCATGGCGTCGGGCTGGTCGCACTGGATGCGCACCACTCCCACGGGGAGCTGCTCCTTCCGCCTCTCCAGGTCCACCGTGACCAGGCTCTGCTGGTTGACCACGATCTTGAAGGGCACGCTCTTGGTGATGTACCCCCTGGACTTCACCACCACGATGTGGTCGCCGGGGATGAGCCCCTTCACCGAAGCCGGGCACACGCCCTTTTGCTCACCATCCACGTACACCTCCGCTCCGGGCACGTTGCAGACCACCTTGAGCAACCCGGTCTTGGGGATGGTGGCGCCGACGTTGGCCCGCACGGTTCTGGTCTTGCCGCTCCGTACCACAATCACCTGCTTCCAGGCCTGGGCCCCCGCCATCTTCACCTCAACAGTATGTGGCCCGGGCGTCAGATCGGGCACGACCACCGGCGCGGTCCCCACGGACTTGCCGTCCACCAGCACCTCGGCCCCATTGACATCAGCGCTGATCAAGAGAGTGCCCTTGGGTTTGGCCAAAAGTTTGAGCATGGCCTGGATGGTCCACACCTGCTTCTCGGTGATGGTGACCCACTGGCTGTGGGTCGTGAAGCCGTTCTTCCGGACCACAACCTGGTGCCGGCCGGGCTTTACCATCACCTTCATGGGCACCGTGCCCTTGTTCGTGCCGTCCACGTAGATAAAGGCCCCCGTGGCGTTACCCGTGGAATCAGACTGGATGTCCAGGATGCCGTCCTGAATCTCCCGGGTCATGACCACCCGCACGTACTTCTTCCGCCAGCTGCTGGTGTGGTAGTACTCCCAATCGAGATCTTTGTAGCCCTCCTTGACAAAGATCAGCTTGAACTTCTGGCTACGCGGCATGCGGAGCTTGTTGCACGGCGTGTAGCACATGATGCCGTATTTTTTGTCGTTGACGTATACGGCGGCCCCCTCGGGAGTGGACTCGATATACACCCGATAGGACCAGCCTCGCCTGCCCTTGATCTTCCAGGGCTTGCGAGCCTCCGCCTCGGGTGCGCCGAAGACGCTGGTAAAGATAAACAAGGCCAGCGACATCAGAATCAGTCTCGTACACTTGGTAACCATGAATGTTTCCTCCCAGCGCTCGATGCGCCTAGCCTCAGAAAGACCGCTTCGCGTTGCGCGATGTCGAATCCCAGGACAGCCGGTACAGCGTAGCCAGCAGACCCGGGGGCGTCAACCAAAGCCTGCGATCGGCGGCGAAGAAGTAAAACGCCCGATTTGAGAGTATAGTCTGGCCATGTGCATCGGAGACCGGGAGCCGCCGATCACCCCCAGGGGGGACGTGGAGTTCCTCTCGCGCCACCGCTTCCCGCGCCCCCTGGCGGTGCGCGCCACGTGGGTGCTCACCGAACACCGATTGGAAGCGCTCCGACGGGCCGTACAGCAGTGTGCCCAGGACACCCTGCGTTTCCTCGCGGCGATTCACCAGGCCCAGCGGTGGGCGCGCGGCGAGGTGGATCACGCGGTGGTCCCCGCGCCGCGGGATCTGGAACAGGGGTTCCCCGAGGACTATTTTGTCACGGAGCTGGCCGGTCTGCGAGCCCCCACCGAGCGGTTGCTCGCGCTGGCCGGCGAGGTGGGCGGCCCGCCCACGGGGACCGACCCCACGGAGGATCGCCGGCAGCTCCTGGAGGGGCTCGCCTCGTTGGCGCCCCTGGCCCGGTACCGGCTGGTTGTCCCGGGCCCCTGGGACCCGCCCCATCCCCCGGGCGCGGTGGTGCTGCTGGGTGCGCAGCTGACTTTTACAGGCCAGGTGCTCGAAGGTCGCGACATTCCGTCGCAGGAGCCCGCGTTGTGCGACCCGCACACGGGGCGGCTGTTGAGCCTGGCCCCCCTGCTGCATTGGGATCCGGGGCCCACCCCCCCCAAGGGTGGGCTGCACCTGCTCCGGGAGCTGACCGAGGGAGGCATTTACTGCGAGGTGTCCGGTAGAGCGCCCCTGCGCCTCCGGCGCCCGCTCAGCGGACGCCCGATGCAATGCACCGTAAACCTTCCCATAGGCGCGCCCCTGGACGTTTTGCTCCCGAGGGTACGGTTTGGGGACGGGGACCAATCAGAGCCAGGCTACGTCATCGATGGGCTGATGGCGCGCGGTCGCGAAGTAGACACCTACCGCGCCGTGCGCCTAAAGGACGAGCTCCCCGTCGTGCTCAAAGTCTATCCGGGCGACCCGGTGGGCGATCCACCGGGCACCGCCGAGATTGTGGAGCTCGACTACCTGCCCGGGGGCAGCCTGGCCGAGCGGCTCGCCCGCGAAGGCGTGTTGGATCCTCACGACACCCTCACCCTCACCGAGACGCTGTGCCAACAGCTACAGTTGTTGCACGAAGCCGGGACCACCCAACTGGATCTCGAGCCGGAGAGCCTGTTTTTCACCCGCGACGGCCAGGTGCGCATCCTGGATCCGGGCCACCACCTCCGGCCGCAAACGCCCCAGCACATCCCCCCCGAGCAGCGCGCGCACGAGCCCTTGGATCAGCGAACCGACCTGTGGCACCTCGGGGTGTTGCTCAGCGAGCTGTTCCTGGGCGTGCCCCGACAAACGCCCGTCGCCGTCCCTCCCCCGCCCCGCCTGCCCGAAGTGCTGGGCGAGCTACTCCGACGGCTGCTGGCCCCGGACCCCGCGGGGCGATATGGGTCGGCCCGCGAGGTAATCGAGGCCCTGCGGAGCGCCGTGACTCAGCTACGCCCCCTGCGTTGCATCGCCCTGGACCTGGAGGGGACGCTGCTCACGACCGCTTACGATCCGCTGCCCCGGCCGTTCCTCCTGGAGTTCGCCGAGTGGTGCCTGGAAACCTTTGACCGCGTCTTCATCTACACCGCCGTGGAGGAGACCACCGCGCGGGTGATCATCGCCCGCTTGACGCGGGCCGGGGTCCTGCCCAGGGACTTCTCCAAGCAAGCCAAGCTGGTGACCTGGCCCCGGGGCGGGGGCGGCACCCTCAAGGACTTGCGCCCGCTGCATCTGCCACTACACTGGGTTGTGCTCCTGGACGACATGCGCGCCTGGATCGTCGAGGATCAACGCCATCGCTGGGTGGAGATCGCCGCCTTCCACAAGTCGAAACAGGGCGATGAAGAGCTACGCAATATTCGCCCGGAAATCCTCGCGCGTTTCACCACGGACCCCCACTGATGAAGATCTCCCGTTTCTTTAAAAAAACCCTGGGCACCCACTCCGTTCGGGAGATGGCCATTGCCGACGGACTGCTCGAGCAGATCGAGGCGGTGGGAAAAACGCTGTCGGATCAGCCGGACGCGGCCCTGCAGGAGCGGGCGGCCCGGCTGCGCAGGCGGGCGCGCGAGGGCGTCTCTCCAGACGACCTGCTGGTGGAGACCTTCGCCCTGGTGCGCGAAGCGGGCGACCGAACCCTCGGCCTGCGCCACTTCGACGTGCAGCTGCTCGGCGGCGTTGCGCTGCACCGAGGCAACATCGCCGAGATGAAGACCGGCGAGGGCAAAACCCTGGCGGCAACCCTGCCCGTGGTGCTCAATGCCCTCTCGGGCCGGGGCGTGCACGTGGTGACGGTCAACGACTACCTCGCAGCCCGGGACGCCGAATGGATGGGCGCCATCTACGAGTTCATGGGGCTCACCGTGGGGGTGGTCACCGAGGAGCTCGACCCCGACGAGCAACGCGCCGAGCGCAAGGCCGCCTACGGTGCGGACATCACCTACGTAACCAACCACGAGCTGGTGTTTGACTACCTGCGGGACAACCTCGCACTTGCGCCAGACGAAGTGGTGCTGCGCCAGCTCCATTTCGCCGTGGTGGACGAGGTGGACTTTTTGCTGCTCGACGAGGCGCGCACGCCGCTCATCATCAGCGGCGCCTCAGGTCACGACCCCCGCAACTGCCAGGAGGCCAGCGACATCGTCGCCCGGCTCCAAGAGGGCCGCCATTTCAAGGTGGACCACAAGACGAAGCAGGCGTCGGTGCTCGAGGCGGGCTGGAACGCCTTGGACAAGGCGCTGGGTGTGAACAACCTGGCCGACGCCGAACACCAGGAGTGGCAGCACAGGCTACACAACGCGGTGCTGGCCCACGGTGTGTTCAAGCGCGACGTGGACTACATCGTCGCGGATGACAAGTGTTA
>Ga0180009_10002027_pt1 | contig 23951 bp, 17 predicted proteins | sample OS_PC_MetaG_FD_123537 | JGI IMG/M metagenome (GOLD analysis project Ga0180009, IMG submission 123537) | Groundwater microbial communities from the Aspo Hard Rock Laboratory (HRL) deep subsurface site, Sweden - OS_PC_MetaG | ecosystem: Environmental > Aquatic > Deep subsurface > Groundwater...
AACAGCAGATGCCGTTGTCATCGGAGGCGGCATCGTGGGGACAGCCACAGCTTTCTGGTTGTCAAAAACAGGTATGAAGGTCATTCTGGTTGAAAAACGAGACGGCCTGTCAAGCCTTACCACTGCAGCCAGTGCAGAATGTTTCCGCACCCAGTTCACTGAAAAATCCATGGCAGACATTGCCCTTCCCAGTGTTGAAATGTTTGAAAACTTCAGGGACGTGGTGGAACTGACGAATATTGACATTCACCTTTGCCAGAAAGGCTACCTGTTTGTAACGGATGACCAGGCCCAGGTACGGGATCTTGAAAAAGCCATTCAGACCTATCAGACCCTTGGAATACCCGGATCTGAACTGATCAAGGGGAAAGATCTTCACGACCGCTTTCCCTTTCTTGCGCCGGATGCTCTTGCAGCCACGTTCAACAACAGGGATGGATGGCTGTCCACCCATGAAACCACCTATGGCTTTGCAAAAGGGGCAAAAAATGTTAATTTTTTCATGAGAACAATGGTTACGGGTATCCAAGAGGACAACCAGGGAATCTGTGCTGTAGAAACAGACAAGGGTTTGATCAGCACACGGCTTGTTGTCAACTGCGCAGGCCCCTATGCCGGAATCATTGGTAAAATGGCCGGTCTTGACATGCCGTTAACAACGGTTCGGCGCCAAAAAGCATTTATTCGGACCAGCCATCCCCAGGTGCCCATGGATGCACCTTTTACCGTGGATCTTAAAAACCACAGTTATTGGCGGCCTGAAGCAGGCGGCGTACTCTGCGCATGGGTGGACCCGGATGAGCCGGAAAGCCCGCCTGCAGATGAGCTGCCCACAGACTGGGACTTTGCAGCAGAGTCCATCCACCGGGCATCGCGCCTGAACCCGTTTTTTGAAACCATTGCCGATGACCTGAAAGCAGACGACATTGATGTCTCAGCAGGAATGTATGTTTACACCCCAGATGACAAACCCGTGATCGGGCCTTGTGAAGAAATTAAGGGGTTCCATCTGAATTGCGGGTATTGGTGCGGGGTCATGATGTCCCCTGCAGCCGGTAAAAGAGTGGCAGATATTGTCACCGGCAAAATGGACAACAGGGATAATCCCTTGCGCTACAGCCGTTTCAAAGAAGGTGATTTTGAAAAAGGAGATACCTTTTTAAAATAAAAACAAATTTCTAGCAGGTTTGCCTTGACACATGGCTTTGCCAGTACCAGATTAGAATCTGAATCAGTTTTAAAAATGAATAGAGAATAAATGATCGGGGTAATATTTTGAAAAAAAAGATTTATGCAATTGGATGTGCTGTTCTGGCCATTGATATTAAGCACAGTGCCAAAAAACTGGGGCTTGATATTGAATATAAATTCCTGGAAGCAGGGCTTCACAACAATCCAAAACTGCTCAAGGAAAAACTTCAGGCTGCCATTGATGAAATTTCAGCAACAAATTTGTGCCAACGCATTATCATAGGGTATGGTATCTGCGGCAAAGGAACCATTGGCATTCAATCCCTGGGCGTTCCCTTTTCCATTCCCAAAGTGCATGATTGCTTAGCTTTGTTCCTGGGAGGAGATCAGAGGTACAAAAGTGAATTTAAAAAATATCCAGGGACATATTATCTTTCAGCTGGATGGTGTGAAGAAAAAACCGAACCCATGTCCCAGAGAAAACAATGGGCCTATTTTGGTGAGAAAAAATTAAACTTCAATGACCTGGTTGAACAACACGGCAAAGATGCTGCCCAGGAAACCTTTGATTTTCTCAATTCATGGCAGAAAAACTATCAAAGAGTCGCTTTTATTGAAACCGGTGCAAAAACCTCACCCAGGTATGAAAAATTCGCCCTGGACATGGCCAATGAATACAAGTGGAAGTATGATAAAATAAAGGGGGGGCAAGCCTTGATCGAAAAAATGATCACAGCCCTTGATTCCACTGATGACATCCTGTCTGTACCGCCGGAACATGTGATCGTGTTTGATGCAATACAATCCACCCTGTCTGCAAGTCCCATCCTGGATTTTAAAACAATAGTGAATAATACGGCTTCTAAAATAAAAATCCCAGGTCAGAAAATTCATATGGACAACTATATCAAGATCGGATTGGGTATTGATGCCGGTGGTACTTACACGGATGCAGTGATTTATGATCTTAAAGAGAATAAAACCCTTTGCAAAAGCAAATCCTTGACCACAAAATGGGATTTTACTAAAGGAATTCACAGCGCATTAAAAAAACTGGATCAGAAAAAACTGCTCCGGGTGGAATTAATTGCCTTGTCCACAACCCTTGCAACCAATGCCATTGTTGAAAATGAAGGTCAAAAAGTCGGTATGTTTCTCATGCCGCCCTATGGCCTTGGCATTGATAAAAATATATCCTTTCATCCCAAAATAGTTATTAAAGGACAGCTGGAAATCACTGGTAAAGAGGTCATTGCAATTGATCCGGATGAAGTAAGACAAAAAGCTGTGCAAATGGTTGAAAACCATGGAGTAACAGCCTTTGCAGTGTCTGGATTTGCAGGATCCATTAACCCTGAGCATGAAATCCAGGTAAAAGAAATTATTCATGAACACACGGGCCTCTTTGTCAGCTGTGGCCATGAATTATCTGACACCTTAAATTTTCAGACAAGGGCTATAACTGCCATGCTCAATGCGCGGATTATCCCGCGACTGGCCAGCCTGCTTCTGGATATAGAAAAAGTCATGGCAGCCCTTGGTATTCGTGCCCCAATCGTCGTTGTAAAAGGGGATGGGACATTGATGAGCTCAACCATGGCCAAACAACGGCCCGTTGAAACCATTCTCTCGGGTCCTGCTGCCAGCGTTGCAGGTGCAAGACATCTGACGGGAATTAAAGATGCTCTGGTCGTGGACATGGGGGGAACAACAACGGATACGGCTGCCCTCACCGATAGCCTTGTAAATCTCAATGAAAAAGGATCAAATGTAGGGGGGCACAGGACCCATGTGAAAGCCCTTGAAATTCGAACTGCAGGCCTTGGCGGAGACAGTTTAATCGAATTTACAAAGGGACAATTTTCCATTGGTCCCAAAAGAGTGGCGCCAATTGCCTGGCTTGGTCAAATGTATCCAGGGACTTACGAGGCGTTACAATTTTTAAATCAGAATCTGCATCGCCATGCCACCACCACCCGGAAAATGCAGATTCTTGCTTTGACAGGTTCTATAAAGCAGCTTGAGTTGACCTCCATGGAAAAAAAAATTGTTTCCCTGCTTACAATAAGGCCCCATTCCATTGATGAACTTGTTCAAAAAACCAATGTTCTCGCCGACTTCAGTCTTCCTTTGCAGCGACTTGAAGAAAATTTTATCCTGCAGAGATGCGGACTTACCTTAACGGATCTTTTACATATCACAGGGCAGTTTATTAAATGGGACACACAGATGGCTCAAGAATACTGCCAGATGTTTTGCTTTCTGACTAAAAAACTTATGCCTGAATTGACCGGGCATCTTCTGGATATGGGGGTTAACCTGTTAACCATTGAACTTTTAAAACGCCAGCTGGATGATGAGACAGATCCCGAAGCAATACATAGCTGTCCTGTCTGTAAAGTCTTGATAGATAATCTGCTGACCCATGAAAATCCTCATTATGAGGTTTCCATTAAGCTTAAACGTCCCGTTATCGGCATAGGCGCTCCCACTAAATTTTTCCTTCCCAAAGCAGTAAAACCCCTTGGCGCAAAAGCCATCCTGCCTGAGGATGCAGATGTGGCCAATGCCATAGGTGCCATTACCTCTAATGTGGTCATAAACAAACAATTAAGAATTGTACCCGGGGACAAGGGCGAGTTTATAGTGGAAGGGGTTGCAGGAACACGTCACTTTAAAAGCTTTAAAAATGCAGACCGTTTTGCCAGGGCAAAATTGGTCAGAATTGTGAGGGAAAGAGCCCGGGTTTCCGGGACCAGCTGCCAGGAAGTTGCCCTGGAAACCCGCGACAAGATCCCAACCACTGCCAGCGGTGATCCGATTTTTATGGGAAGAACCCTTTATGCCAGTTTAACAGGACGACCTGACATTGTATTAAAAAAAATTAATTAAAAAACAAAAACAGGCCGGAAGTATTACTCCCGGCCTGTTTTAGGTTGGATTAACTATAAGGGATTATTACTTCATCCACCAGCGTTCACCAGTTCTCATGCCGTCCATAGCCATGTGTCCTGAGATTGGTCCATGTCCCAGCTTATTTGAACTTGCTTCAACCATCTGGTTGAACATGGGAACAACGGTTCCACTGTCGTTTCTGCATATTTCCTGCATATCCTCGTACATCTTCCTGCGTTTAACTTCATCCAGCTCTGCTCTTGCGTCTACCAGCAGTTCGTTAAATTTAGCATTTGACCAATGGGTATCATTCCAAGGGGCTCCGTCTGCGTATGCAACTGAGAACATCATGTCTTCAATGGGACGTCCGCCCCAATAACACATGCACCACTCTTTTTTAATCCAGACATTGCTCCAATAACCATCATCAGGTTCCCGGACAACATTTATGTTAATGCCGGCTTTTTTTGCGTGTTCCTTTATGAGAATGGAAGCATCCACTGCTCCGGAGAATGCAGCATCTGCAGCATGGAGATTAAAGACATGGTCAAGCATACCTGCTTTTTTCATATGAAATTTGGCCTTTTCAGGATCATATTTTCTTTGCTCCAAATTTTTTGCATGATATTTATTTACCGGCGCAATGGGATGGTCATTGCCAACTTCGCCATAACCCCGCAAAATTTGTTTCACCAATGCCTCACGATCAATGGCAAGCTTTAAAGCCGTGCGAACATCATTGTTATCATAAGGTTTTTGATTTACAAGCATGGGGATGGTGTAATGTGCAGTACCTGTTGTAGCTGAGACATTTATCCCAGGCATCTTTTTCATTAGATGTACTGTTTTTAGCTCAACACGATCCATGTAGTTTATCTGACCCGTCTTTAAAGCATTTGTCCTGGCATTGGTATCAACGATGGACAGAGTCTCAATTTCATCAAAGTGGGCTCTTCCCTCTTTCCAGTAATTAGGATTGCGTTTTGCAAAAGCTCTGACACCAGGTTCCCAGTTCTCCAGGATATAACCGCCCGTGCCTACACCCTTTTCCCATTCTGCACCTGTCGTTCCAGCCGGACAAATGGTCAAGTGATAATCACCCAGGATAAACGGAAAATCAGCACTGCCTCCGGTAAGTTCAAAAACAACTTCATACTTTCCGTCAGCTTTCATATTTGCAATACTTTTTAAATACGCTTTAGCCGCAGATTTGGATTCTTCGCCGAGATGGTGATTTAAGGAATAAATTACATCCTCTGCTGTAAAGGATTTGCCATTATGAAATTCTATGCCCTTGCGCAACTTAAAAGTCCATTTTTTTGCATCTGCTGAAGCGCCCCAGGACTCAGCAAGTTCAGGTATGGCATTAAAATTGTGATCGATTTCCACAAGATTATTTCTTATCTGCCAGTTGAGATTCTGATTCATGTTGGAAGTCAGCGTTCCCGGATCCATGGAATCCGTGGTTGACCCGCCAGTACACCCGAGTGTCAGACGTCCACCTTTTTTAGGGACGGAAGCATGGGCCGTGCCTGAAAGCAAAGCAGGGGAAACAGCTGCCATCAGGCCAAGTGCTGAAACCTGGGTAATAAACTGCCTTCTACTAATTTTGTTTTGTTCAAACATTTTAGTTAACCTTGATAGTTCTGACATGTTTTTACTCCTCCTTGTTGCATTATTAAATTAAATAAATGTTGAGGCACGCTTTTCTAAAAGGTTGTCCAGCCAATCCGGATCCATTTCAGGAACAGATGCCAACAATTTATCCGTGTACTCATGGTGAGGCGGGGTAAGGATCTCCTTTTTTTCCCCTTGTTCAACAATTTTGCCTTGGAGCATTATAACAATTTTATCTGCAATGGCTTTGACTGTAGCAAGATCATGAGTAATAAACAAGTAAGCCATGTCTGTTTTATTTTGCAGGTCCTGCAAAAGATCCAGTATGCCTTCGGCCACAAGTTGATCCAGAGCAGAGGTTACTTCATCACAAATGATCAGTTCCGGTTCAGCAGCCAGAGCTCTGGCAATGCAGATCCGCTGTTTTTCACCACCGGAAAGTTCTGTGGTCAAACGACCAATATAGTGGTCCGGGTCAAGTTCAATATCTACTAAAAGCTCCCTGATTCTATCTTCAGCCTTTTTACCCCGTATCCCAAAATAAAACTCAAGGGGCCTGCCAATTACTTGTCTCACAGTCTGTCTGGGATTTAACGCAGTATCTGGCATCTGATATATCATCTGCATTTTTCTTAAGTCATCTTTTTGTCTGTCTTTCAATTTCCTGGGAAGTTCTTTACCAAGAAACTTTATGGATCCATGAATGGCGGGAAGAAGACCTGTAATCACCTTTGCCACAGTGCTTTTCCCACTGCCGGACTCCCCCACCACTGCCACAGTTCTACCTTTTCTGACTGTCAGATTAATATCCTCAACTACATTATCAACTCCTGTGTAAGTTGCAGCCACATCTTTGATATCCAGGATCACATCCATTTTTTCATGAATCGTTTTGTTTTCCCTTAAGGATCTGACATTTAACAATTCCCTGGTATATTTTTCTTTAGGATTTTTAATCAATTCCCTTGTTTCATTCATTTCAACAAGCCGACCGTTTCTTAATACCATAATTCTATGGGCTACCTGGGCCACAACAGCCAGATCATGGGTAATATACAGGGCAGCTTTGTTCATCTTTTCTGTTATTTCCTTGACAGCTGCCAGAACTTCAATCTGGGTTGTAACATCCAGGGCAGTTGTGGGCTCATCAAACACAATGATATCAGGTTTGCAGGACATGGCCATGGCCACCATGGCTCTCTGGAGCTGACCGCCTGAAAGTTCGTGGGGATAACGGTATCCGATTTTTTCCGGGCTGGGTAAAAACAGACGTCTATAGAGTTCAATGGCTTCTTTTTCAGCCTTGGCATGGTTCATCAGCCCATGGTGAACGGGTGCTTCTGCATATTGTTTTATAACTCTATGGGCTGGATTAAAGGATGCAGCCGCACTCTGGGCCACGTAAGAAATCTTTGATCCCCTGACCATCCTCAAATCTTCCTGGGACGCTCCAAACAATTCTTTGCCGTCAAGTTTTATGGATCCAGATGCAATCCTGCACCCCTGGCGTGCATATCCCATGGCAGCCAGGCCGATTGTGGATTTGCCGGCCCCGGATTCACCAATAAGCCCAAGGACTTCTCCTCTTTTCAGATCAAGGCTTATGTTATGGACAATGGGTTGCCATTGTTCTTCGTAAAAGGCTTCAATATACAGATTTTTTATTTCCAGCAGATTGTTCAATCTTTTATTCCTTTCTATTCGTGCAGGCCACTTGATAAATGCAAAAACCAGTCAACAATTAAATTGACACCCACTGTTAAAAACGCAATGGCTCCGGCCGGGATTAAAGGGATAAATATACCAAATGTAATAGCTCCGGAATTTTCCCTGACCATTCCTCCCCAGTCTGCCAGAGGTGGTTGCAGGCCTAATCCAAGAAAACTTAAAGAAGCGATAAAAAGGAATACAAAACAGAATCTCAGGCCAAATTCTGCAACAAGCGGTGGCAGGGCATTGGGTAGGATTTCATGTCGTATAAGCCACCAAAGTCCCTCACCTCTTAATCTGGCTGCCTCTACAAATTCCATTACCTCAATATCCATGGCAACTGCTCTGGATAATCGATAAACCCGTGTGGAATCTAAAATGGCTATGGTAAAAATCAAGGTGGGGATGGATGATCCAAGAACGGATAAAATCATCAAAGCAAAAATAAGGGTTGGGAATGCCATGATAATGTCAACAGCCCGGCTTAATAATTGGTCAGTCCAGGCGCCTTTAACAGCAGAAACAAAGCCTAGAAATGACCCAAGCAGAAATGAAATAGCAGTAGTGATAAATGCAAGGGCAATTGTATTTCTTCCACCGTAAATCATTCGGGTAAAAAGATCTCTTCCAAGATGGTCCGTACCAATATAAAATTTGGCAGAAGAACTTTCCCAGACATCCCCGACCACACTGGTTTCTCCATGGGGTGCGATCAAGGGTGCAAAAACAGCGACCAGGATATTCAGCATGACGATACCCATACCGATTCTGGCTGAAAGGGGGGATTGTCGTAATAACTTAAGCACTAAGGAGCTCCTTTTTAAATTTGGGATTGTCTCAGTCTTGGGTTGGAAAGCATGGACAAGATATCAGCCGCAAGGTTTAAAGAAATATAAACAACGGAAAAGACCAATCCTGAAGCCTGGACCACAGGAAGATCTCTTTTGGCAACGGAATCAACCAATAATTGCCCTAAGCCCGGATATACAAACACCACTTCAACAATGACAACACCTACAATAAGATATGCCATGTTGACGGCAATAACATTGATCACGGGGGACAAAGAATTGGGAAATGCATGAAGCATAATTATTCTTAATCGCCTGATTCCTTTGATCTCTGCCATTTCAATATAGGCACTGGCTAAAACATTGATTATGGCCGCCCTTGTCTGTCGCATCATATGTGCCGTCACCACAAAGGTGAGTGTCAAAGAAGGCAGTATAATAGCGTATATTCTGCTGCCAAGCCCCATGTCTGGATCAACGACTGCCAGGCTGGGAAAAATATTGAATTTAACTGAGAAAAGACTGATCAGAATATAGGCTATAAAAAATTCCGGGAAAGAAATAAAGGAAAGGGTGGTGGTTGAGATCAACTTGTCAAAGAAGGTATTTCGATAAAATGCCGCAATCATACCTAAAATAATTGCCAGAGGAATTGCAACCATGGCTGTGGACAGGGCAAGAAACAAGGTATTGCCAAGCCGCCAGCCAATTAACCCTGCAACAGGTCTGCCATTGGCAAGGGAATTGCCAAATTCACCATGGACAAAATCATTGAGCCAGGAACCATAACGAATATGCGGGGGCAAATCAAGCTTGAGTTCCTTTCGAAATGCCGCTACAGTCTCAGCTGTTGCTCCTTGCCCCAGAACGGTTTCAGCCACGTCCCCAGGCAAAGCCTCCACACCGATAAAAATAATAAGCGAGATAATAAATACAGTTACCAGGCTTGCCCCACTGCGTTTGAGAATTAACATTAAAACATTTTTCATAAGATGAACCTAATTTTTTTTATTATTTCTATTTTTCATAAGAACAATATCGAACGTTAATAAATTTGTCAAATGGGTATTTTTGTTTTTTTTTATTTAACTCTAAAATATAATGGAAACATAGTAATTTGTGCAGATTTGAAAGAGCAAATTGTATGCCAGATGGATATAAAAATTATAATACACTGATTTGATAGCGTTTATTGAGTTATAGCAATTGGTACCAAATAAAATTTGAGTCAAGTATGATTTTATTATGATTGGATAACATCCTGAAATAAAAGAATATATTTTATAGTTTCAGGAGTTTCCAAAATTGATTCCATAAAATTTATTATGATATCAATTGGTTATGAATAAAAATATTTTTCTGGAAAGCAATAGTGAATCAAGACTCAATTGTGACGGCCATAGTTTGGCTTGACAAAAAAATCAATAAATGGGTATTTATTTTTGCCCATCAATGGGGAGTCCCACAAATTATCAATGGGGAAGACTCCCCATTGTGAAATAAAAGCTTTGATGATAAAATCCAGCCATTAAAATATTAAGGGACGATTTACCCCTCCGCAATGCTGGAAAACCTTTGGAGTTGGCTAATATTAAGCATAGAGGAAAGAATATGAACACAGAAGTTATTTTAACCTGTGCCGTGACCGGTGGAAGTGATGTCAAAGATAAGCATCCAGGAATACCTGTGACACCTGAACAAATTGCGACAGCTGCAATTGAGGCTGCACAGGCTGGCGCCGCAATCGTTCACATTCACGTCAGAGATCCAAAAACAGGCCTTCCCGCAAGAGACCTGGAACTTTATAAAGAAACAGCCGCATTGATCAGAGCCAGTGATACTGATGTGATTTTAAATATTACCACTGGGATGGGAGGAGATCTGATTCCCAGCAAAGAAAATCCTGCCATGGCCGGCCCTGGATCTGACATGATTACGCCGGCACAAAGGGTACACCATATTCAAGCTATCAAACCGGAAATCTGCACCTTGGATTGTGGATCATTCAATTATAGTATTACCGCCTATATCGCCACCATGGACATGCTAAGAGAAAGTGCAAGAAGAATTCAGCAAGCCGGAGTAAGACCGGAGATTGAAGCTTTTGATTTAGGGCATATATGGCAGGCAAAACAATTGATGAAAGAAAATCTATTGGACAAAAAAGCTCTTTTTCAGCTTTGTATGGGAATTCCTTATGGGGCAGAAGGCACCACCAGAAATGTAGTCACCATGTTCGATGCACTGCCCACAGGTGTTGCCTGGGGAGCTTTTGGCATTGGAAAACAGGAGATGCCCATGGTTGCTCAGTCCGTGATCATGGGAGGCAATGCCCGGGTTGGTCTGGAAGATAACCTGTACCTGGACAAAGGTGTTTTGGCGACAAACGCTCAATTGGTGGTGCGGGCAAAAGAGATTATTGAAAGACTGGGGGCAAGATTGGCAACCCCGGCCGAAGCAAGAAAAAAATTGGATCTAAAATATCATAACAAGGCATAAATCGGAGAAAAAATGAGAATCGCGCTAACCGGAGCCGGGTCCATAGGAACCATATTGGGTGCCCTTATCAGTAAAGCAGGAGAAGATATTGAACTTGTTGATTCCAACAAAGACCACGTAGATGCTCTGAATAGGAATGGGGCAAAAATTGTGGGGTTCATAAATTCCACAATACCCGTCAAAGCAATCCTGCCCAGCGAAATGAGCGGGAAATATGACCTGATCATTTCAACAACAAAACAAAACACTTTAAAGAAGTCACTTACTTCAGCCTTGCCATATATGCACGATCAAACTGTTGTCCTCACTCTGCAAAATGGTATTCCTGAAAATATTTCACGGCAAATCGTCGGACCTGACAGAGTGATGGGAGGTGGAGTTGAATTTGGCGCTACCTGGCTTGCGCCGGGAGTGTCAGAATTGACATCAGACCAAGGTTCTCTGAAGATTACCTTTGGGCAGCTGGACGGAAAGATTACAAAAAAAACAAAACAAATACAAAAGGTGTTTTCTCAATTCGGCCAATCTGAAATTTCCACGAATATTCTTGGCGTACGCTTTTCAAAACTTACGGACAATTCAACTTTTAGCGCTATGTCTGCTGTTTTGGGCTGTAATAATGGGAAAATATTGGACTCCTATAAAGCCATGACCTGCATTGCGCACCTGGGACGTGAAGCCGGCCTTATTATTGAAAAAACAGGAATCCATCCAGAAAAAATATTTGGGCTTCAACCGATTATGAAAAATGTAGGATTCTCTACAAAAAAACAGATGGATGATGTCATATACAATTATTGGACGCCAATTTATTCTCCTTTCAGATCCGGTGTTGCCAGTATGCTTCAAGACATTGAAAAAGGCAGAAAATGTGAAATTCATCAGATCAATGGGAAATTTATCGAACTGGGAAAACAGGTCGGCATTGACGTTCCTTTTATGCGGACTGCCGTGGACATTGTCACAAAGCTGGAAAATGGCGAATTAAAACTGGAAAATGCCTGGGGAAATTTAAATTTTTTTGATATCCCCGAACTTAGTTAGAGATATCCGTAATAAAGCAATAATTTTTTAAGGAACAGGAGTTAAATCCCAAAAGCATCGCCTTTGTCGGGGCTACAACAAAACCAGATGTTGCTGGTAATGATATGCTTTTAGAAGTCCTGGTTTCCGGATATGTTGTATTAAAAAAGGGAATAACCGAAGCCCCATCCCGAAGAATCTGGGCTTAATGGTCCGCCTGTCAATCTGGAAAAGGGACAAAATATTCGTTCTTAAACTGCATATCTTCAGGCCCGCTTAAAACACATAAATCATCTCTTTTTTTTACTGATTCATGATATGCCTGTGACACATATACATTCTCGAGACTCAAGGTATCTTTTATTCTCATTATTCGGACTTTTTCTGCTGGAACCATGCCCGTACATATTATTGAAATACTTTATCCGGATTTTTGTTTTCTTTTGTACTATATAGACTGGGTGCTGATTGTATGATATCTTTAGCGCCTAACCAAAAAGGTAAAAATTTTATGAAACAACCTGATTGTTCACAAATACTTCAACACTGTGCCCATGGGGTAATTGGAACAGATATTAAAGGCAAGGTCATTCATATCAATCAGAAAGCCAAAGAAATCATCAAGTTTGCGGATCGACTCCAACAGGATGTTAATATCATTGATCTGTTACCGACTACAGGCCAACTGATTCTTGGGGCCATGGAAAACCAGCAACCTTATTTCGGCCACCAGGTAGAAGGAAAGCGGGAAAATCTCATCGTGAGTGTCAGTATAATCAGAGACGGAGATGATATCATTGGTGCTGTCTGCAGTTTTGTGGATCTGAATGAATTCAAATCTATTGCTCACAAACTGGATTTTATTGCCTTGATGGACAAAAAATTTGAAACAGTTTTTGAAGCCTCCTTTGATGGGATCTGGCTGGCTGATGGAGAGGGGCGGATAATTAAGATAAACAAGACCAGCGAAAAGATAATGGGAATGGATCGTTCAAAAGTTATCGGAAAAAAAGTCAAGGATATTATTGGACAGGGAATTTATGACACCTATATGACGGATGAAGTCATAAGGACTAAAAAAAGAGTATCCCAGTTGCAGACCGCCTTGTTAACGGGTAAACGGATTCTTTGCACGGGAATTCCAGTACTGGATAAAAATGGTGAGGTGTCCATGGTGATAATAAATGAACGGGATATCTCTCAACTTATCGCCACCCAACAGGAGTTGGAAGATATTCGTCAGGAAAAAGACCGGTACAAGGAAGAGCTGGATACCATGGTCATGAAAGAACTTCGGGAACATAAGATTGTTGCTGAAAATGAAAAAATGCGGCACACTATGCAGATGGCCGTGAAATTTGGACGGATGAATGTGTCTGATATCCTGGTCCAAGGAGAATCAGGAACCGGAAAAGGATTAACAGCCAAGTTCATCCACAAAAGCGGTCAACGGTCTTCCAAACCCTTTATCCAGATCAATTGTGCGGCCCTTCCGGAAACGATCCTGGAAGCAGAATTGTTTGGTTATGAGAAAGGTGCTTTTACCGGAGCCAATGAAAGTGGAAAACCCGGCCTTATTGAACTTGCCAACGAAGGAACCCTGTTTTTAGATGAGATTGGGGATTTGTCTCCGGCAGGACAGGCAAAACTGTTAAAATATCTGGATGACCACGAAGTGATGCGGATCGGCGGTACCAAATCTAAATTTATTGATTGTGTTGTGATTGCTGCCACAAATCAAAACCTTCAAAAACTTGTTGAGAACAAGAAATTTCGTCCTGATCTGCTGTTCAGACTCAATAGCATCTCCATTACCCTCCCGCCTCTCAGAGAAAGGCCTGAAGATATTTTTGAATTGACCTATCAATTTTTAAAAATGAACAATATCAAGTTCAATTCAAATAAAAAAATCAATCCGTTGACCATTGCCATGATGCAGACCTATTCCTTTCCCGGCAATATTCGTGAACTTAAAAATATTATTAAAAAAGGGGTGATCATGAGCGAATCTGAATATATTGACAGGGTCGTGATCAATTGCATTGGAAAAGAGGTGATTGAAGAGGTCTCCAGGTTTGATCATGCAGATAAAAAAATCAGGAGTCTTGAGGATATAACAGATGCATTTGAGAAAGAACTTATCAAGAATGCAATAAAACAGTTTCACTCAACCAGAGAGCTCGCCAGACACCTCAATATAAGTCAACCCACAATTGTTCGCAAACTTAAAAAGCACGGTTTATCAACCCATTAACAAAAAAAGGGCCAGGGCAGTGATCTTATCCTTTCCCCCGGCCTTTACTTCCTCCACAATAACCTGCATCAATGTGTACGTCAGATAGTAAAATTTAATACCTCTTCAATTATGGATCAGCCTTTTAAAATCAGCTGTTTTTATGATTCAAATCTGCATCGATCTATTAAATACATAAGCAAAATTTTTTGCCAATTGTCTAAAATTATTAAGCTTTTTAAAAAAATTGTCTTTGGTTCGCTTTTTGCTAACGCTATTTATGAATTCAACTACTGGTTTTTAATTTCATGTTTATTTTTGAGTGGGCCCTAAGACCACGTTAAGGAGAAACACCAAAATGATTTATAAAGCAAACAAGGGGCAAACAAGTTATGGGGAAGCCATCGGGATTATTTTGATGGAAAGCTATATGCCCTTTCCCCCGGGATGCCCTGGAAATGCAACCACATTTGACTACCCTGTCAGATATGAAGTGGTTAAGGGTGCCAACATGGAAAGACTTGTTTATAAAGGAGACCCAAAATTGCTTCAACCCTTTATTGATGCCGGGTGGGCATTGATAAATGAAGGAGTGAAAGCCATTACCGGCAATTGCGGTTTCATGGTTTTATATCATGATATTCTGGCCAAAGAGTTTCCAGTCCCGACGTTTATGTCCAGCCTGCTTCAATTGCCTTTTATTTCCCGGATGTTGAAACCGGGTGAAAAAATCGGGATTATCACAGCCAACAGCGACACACTCACGGACAAGCACATTGAAATAGCCACCAATGGCGCTGACATACCCCTGGTCATAACAGGCATGCAGAAGCAACCCCATTTTTATGATGCCATACATGCTGAAAAAGGGTTCCTTGATTTTGATAAAGTTGAGGCTGAAGTGGTTGAGGTAACAGGCAATCTTCTTGAAGAACATCTGGATATAAAAGCCATCCTTTTCGAGTGTACGGATTTACCCCCATATGCGACAGCAGTGCAGGAGGCATTCGGGTTACCGATATATGATTTTTCAACTATGATAAATTATGTTTATTCGGCAACGGTTCGAAAACGATTCTGCGGCTATACATAGGTCCAATATAAACCATACCCCTTAAAAAATATTATAGATGGGAAAAGGAGATAAAATGATTGAAAAAAAAATATTAATCGGCGATGAATGGGTTGAGGCCAAAAGCGGTGAACGATTTGAAGTGGTTTCCCCTGGTGATGGAAGTGTTGTGGGCAGTGTTCCAAAGTGTTCCAGGGAAGATGCGGTCAAAGCGGTTGAAGCCGCCCGGGAAGGCCGTGCTGCCTTAAAAAAACTGTCACTTTTAAAAAGGATTGAACTGCTTCATAAAGCAGTGGATATTGCTAAATCCAAAGACAAGGAAGCCTGCCATATCATGTGCATGGAGTCGGGCAAGCCCATGGCCCAGTCAATCAGTGAAGCAAGTCCATCCACAGGCTATAGTTGGAGCAACTTTCATGTGGCCATGAACAATGTAAAAAGCCACAGGGGATTGACTCTGCCCAATGTTACGGAAGATAATAACAATAAAAGAATAATCCACACCTATGAGCCGTTAGGGGTTGTGGCCAATCTTTCCACGTTCAGCTATCCGTCTGAAATGCCCAATTGTACCATCCCCTATGCCCTGGCCCTTGGAAATGCCGTGATCGTCAAGCCGTCGTGCGGTGCACCTATAAGTGCCATCCTTATTGCCGAAGCACTGCATGAAGCCGGTTTTCCCGCCGGCAGTATCAATGTAGTGACAGGTCCGGGCAGTGATGTGGGAGATGAACTCGTTTCCAATCCCGGTGTACAGGCCATCAACCTTTTCGGCCAGGAAAACACCTGTGAAACAGTGATCCAGAGGGCCGGGATGAAAAGAGTACTGGCAGCCGTTGTATCCAACAATCCTTTTATTGTCATGGATGATGCCAATATTGAAGAAGCGGTTCTCTCTGCGGCCCAGGGTGCCTATGGCCATAATGGACAGTCTCCGATTTCCACCAGGAGAATCCTTGTTCACAAGGATGTATACCATTCATTTGTGGAAAAATTTGTGGAAAAAACCAAAAGCATGACCTTTGGTGACCCCATGGATATAAAAACAGATATCGGTCCGTTGAACAATGAGAAGATTTTGAACCAGACTCTTGCCAAACTGGCTGATGCCAGGAAAAAAGGCGGCAAATTCCTCACGGGTGGAGAAGTGTCAAAAGGCCTGTATCTCGAACCTACGATCATTGATGAGGCCACCCAGGATATGCTGGTGACAACTGAACCCACCATGGGACCGGTGGTTCCCATTATGACCTTTGATACCATTGAACAAGCCGTTGAAATGGCCAATGCCACCCGGTTCGGCTTCCAGGCCGCAGCCTTTACCAGCAGCCTTTCCAATGCCTATTTTTTATCTGAAAATATTGAGTCCGGCAGTGTTTATATTAATGAAGCCACATCCTGCTGGGATGAGATGTCCCCCTTTGGCGGCGTCAAAAAAAGTGGAATGGGAAGGATGTTGTCCAACTGGATTTTTGATGAATTGACCAATGTCAAGATGACCCTGTTTGATTTAGCCAAAGTAAAAAAGGGATAAGGAACTAATTATGGGAAACCTATATGGTGGATCTCTCTTAAGGGTTGATTTAAGCACGGGAGAGATAAAAAAAACGCCAACCCTGCGATATTCAGATCTATGGCTGGGTGGCAGGGGGTTCAACACCCGGATTTTATATGAAGAGACAGATGAACAAACAGATCCCCTGGGACCGGATAATGTCATCCTGTTCAGTGTGGGCCCTTTCACCGGGACCATGGTGCCGGGATCAGGCCGTGTGGAAATTGCTGCAAAATCCCCTGCAACCGGTATTCAAGGCATGTCAAACATGGGGGGGTACTGGGGACCGGAGTTAAAATATGCCGGATATGACAGTGTCATTGTAAAAGGTGCGGCAGACAAACCCGTTTATATCTCCATCTACAATGATACCGTTGAGATCAAGGATGCCTTACATTTATCGGGTAAAGATACCTACCAGACCCAGGATGCCATCCGGGATGAACTTGGAGATCCTGAGGTTGAGGTTGCCTGTATCGGTCCTGCCGGTGAAAACAGAATCACCTATGCCTCTATCCACACCCGGTTGGGAAATGCTGCCGGCAGAACCGGCATGGGCACGGTAATGGGATCAAAAAACTTAAAGGCCATTGCCGTCAGGGGTACAAAAGGGGTCACTCTGGCTGATCCGGAACGGTTCATGGAACTTTGTCTTGAAGCCATGGAGATCCAGAAACCCTTACTTGCCATGGGCAAAACCACAGATTTATTTGCCAATGACCCCCCAACCTGGGCCCTCACACTTGGGAACTATGAAGCCTCGGAATGGGTCAAGCAAAAAGACCTGAGGAATGGACACAAACCTTACTGGGAAAAACATAAAAATAGACAGGGCCATGGCATCACGGGCTGCTTTAATTGTCAGGTCCGGTGTATGGATTATTATGACCATCCCCAGAAAGGTCCTTTGGTGGCATCCTGAAATTGCTATGCATCCACGTGCTGGGTGCTAAAAGATGATAACATGGAATCATGGTATACGCTTGTATCCACCTGTCAACGTCAGGGTGTGGATGTCATGTCTGCGGCCCGCATGATTGCATGGGCCATGGAACTTTTTGAAAAAGGCATCATTGATGAAACCGATACCCAGGGGATTGAACTCACCTGGGGGAACACTTTCGCCATAAGCATGATCATTGGTCAGATTGCTGAAAATAAAGGATTTGGAGCCGTTCTTGCCGGCAATGTTGTTGATGCTGCCGCCCGTATTGGTAAAAATGTGGAAGAAGCGTTGAACATCAAGGGTATACCTCTGGGCGGAACCAATGTAATGAATTTCAGGGCCCGGACCATCGGCGCCATGATCAATCCCCGGGGCAGTGATGAATACAGGGGAAGGATGGGGTCTTTTGACAACCTTGGAAGCGGGAAAAATACGGGCATGACGGGTATGGCAGTCCCTGACAGCTGGGAATCCAAAACCGCCATAGAGATCATAGAAAAAGCCAGACGTACGTCAGGTCAAAACAGCGCCATGGACCAGCATGACCCCACTGCCAGGGGGGCTGTTGCAGCCCTGGCCAACCGGTATTCCATTGTGAGTGATTCTTTGGGTCAGTGCAAATGGAACACATTGTTTTTAAATGTGGGCATCAGTATTGAATTTCAGGCCAAAGCACTGTCAGCAGGACTTGGAAAAAAATTTGAAATTGACGACCTGATTAAAATTGCTTCCAGGATTTCGGCCCAGGAGAGATTGTTTTCCATCAGGGGCGGATTTACCCGTGACCATGATACCTTGCCCAAACAACTGATCAACTATCAAATGCCGGGTTCCTGGCCCCAGGACAAAGTGACCACGGAAGAACTTGAACAGATGAAAGAGGAGTTTTATGAGTCCATGGGCTGGGATAAAGCATCGGGTGTCCCGACAGATGCAACCCTTAAAGCTCTTGACCTTGAAGATTCGGGTTAATCCAGGTAAAAAAAAGAAGACCTAAGCGTAATTGTTTAGCCCGTTAAAAGAAGTTATCTCATAGCCCTGTCTGATGGATATTTGCAGGAGGTTAAGCGTTTAGCATCGAACAAAAATATCCATCGGATAGGGCGGTTTCAAGAATAAGAGCTGAATAGTTACACCTAAGCTTATTTTTAACAAAAAAATACAGGAGTGCGGTAACATGGGATTTGTCATTTTGATCCATGCAGATAAATGCAGTGGCTGCCAGATGTGTGAAGTGGCCTGTTCATTGAAGCATATGAAAGAGTGTAATCCGGAACGATCCAGGATACGGATGATAAAAACTGAGCAAAACGGCCAGTATGATTTTATTCCATCCACCTGTATGCAGTGTGAAACTGCCATGTGTGAACTGGTTTGCCCGATGAAAGCCATCAGTCAAAATACACAGAACGGGGCAAGAATGATTGATGAAACCAGGTGTATTGGCTGCAGTTCCTGCAGTTATGCCTGCCCCTTTGGCGCCTGTTTTGTTGATCGAAAAATAGGCAAATCCATTGTATGCACCCAGTGTGATGGAGATCCAACCTGTGTCAAGGTCTGTCCGTCAGGTGCCCTGGAATATGTCAGTTCAGACCAGGTGAATGTTGCTTTAAAAAGGGCAGCCGCCAAACGGTTGGTTGATGCGGCAGCCCTTGTGACCAGCACAGCCAATCCGGCTTCCTGTTGAGGATTCACCGAATTCATACGACCGTTTTGATAAATATTTTTGGAGATCAGGCGTGCCGCTAGAATGGTTATACTTTATTGACGGTCAATTATTAGAGATTGTATTTTACCTGTTTGGAATTGGGTTAGGGATAAGATGCCTGGCTTTTTTGGTAAACATCTTTAAAAGCCAGATCTTCCCTGATCAGGAGTTCCGCTGGAAAAAAGCAGGAAAAATCCTTTATCTTTTCGCCGTCTCCTTTCTCCCCTACCATCGAGGCCTTGTCAAACAACCCGTGTACACGATCCTGAGGTATATTTTCCATGCATGCCTTTTCATCATCCCGGTCTGGTATTCCGGTCACCTTAATATGCTTATGGATACGCGTCTTGGCTGGTATTGGGAACCCATTTCAGACAATTATATTGAAACTGCCACGCTTTTTGTTATTGGGATGGGTTGTTTGTTTATTGCCAGAAGAATTGTCTTCCCCAGGATACGAAAACAGTCTTCATTAAAGGATATTTTCTTTGTTCTAATAACGATACTACCCTTTATCACAGGCTATTGGTATGTTAACGAAACATTGGACCATATCTCTTTATTTAAAAATTACATGTGGTATCTGCATGTATTCAGTGGTGAAGTCATGATGGCAATGGCTGTTTTCCTGTTTATCCGAACAAAACTTGACACCTCACGGTGCGTGGGATGTTCATCCTGCACCATCGCCTGCCCCACAGGCACTTTGGAAGCAAAAGAAACCGAAAGCAAACGGGTATTTTTATATTCCCATTACCAGTGTATCTGCTGTGGTGCCTGTGTTTCAACCTGTCCTGAAACAGCCGCGATATTAAAACATGAGATCAGCATACCCCTTTTTTTCTCATTCTTTAGAAAAAAAAAGATAAACGAAATCAAGATAAACAGATGTGAGGGATGCCGGGAAATGTACGCACCCGATCCCCAGATAGAGAAAATCAAAACAATTTTATGTACAAAAGCAATTATCCCGCCGGAAACCATGGGGTATTGCAGCCGATGCAAGAAGTTACTCTCAAGTCATATGAGATTACCTGATCCTATTTAATTCCCAGCTCTTCAAGCTTTTCAGAACGGGGAACGCCTTTTTCATCCCATCCCCGCAGCCGGTAATACTCGGGCAGCATCTGGTCCTGTTCAAAAACCTGCCCTTTACAGGGTCCATCCGGCATGGGTTCTTTTAAAAATCGTCTGGGCAGGGTATCATCTTTTGCCGAAAGTCCGGCGTGTAGATTGAACAGTCTTTCCATGGTGAATATTGTTTCTCCACGTTTATTTAAGGCATCAAGACCGCCAAAGTCTATTCCGGTTGCACTTTCCAGCAGGTCAATAACATCGGATTCAGGTGTTTCCATGAGCAGAAAATAACAATACCCAATCGAATCATAGGCCCAGGCACAATAATTCTGGTAATTGATGGTCATCTCAGCCTTGCCTTCAATGGCGAATCGATCCACATCTTTTTCCTTTGACCAGTATCCGAGCATGGTGGTTTCAAAAATCTCGGAGCAGTTCACTTCAGCCCGGCAGTGATCAGCACCCCTGTTATTGGTAACAAAAGCCAGTCCCTGGCCTTTGACTCCCCTGGGATCATAATTGGGCAGCTCCTGTTTTTTTACGGTCATGGAAAGTTCAGGATGGCCATACCGCTCACCCAGCCGATAGGAACCTTCTCCTAAGATCCAGCCGAATCCTTCCCGGGTGGCCATTTTTTCTACCAGATCAATCAATGCATCTGCATCCCCAAATTTCAATGCATACCCCACATCTTTTTCAGGCAGGACACCGATTTCAAACAATTCCATGGCGCACCCCACGGTTACCCCGGCTGAAATGGTATCCATTCCCATATCATTGCAGATTCTGCCGGCCTTAATGACAGCAGCAAGATGGTCCACACCCGTAACCGAGCCCAGAGACGCCACAGACTCATACTCAGGTCCTTCCCCCCTGCCTTCATAACCTGGCTCTTTAACAAGGCTTAAACGGGCACATCCGGCTGGGCAGGCAAAGCAGGCTTTACTGGGTCTGGCGCCTTTGACTGAATATTTTTCAGCAAAGGCTTTACCGCCAATTTTATCTGCCCCCTCAAAAACACCGGTTTTAAAATTACGGGTGGGTAAAATTCCCAGATCATTGGTAAAACTCAGCACACCAATTGTACCGTGCTCTCCCAGACCCTGGGCACAGCTTGGTGTGGGGTTCTCCCAGTACTTCCATATTTTTGATATATTTTTGTTAAACGATTTTAAATCCGCCAGCTGGATACCGCAGCTTCCCCTGACCACCACTGCTTTGAGATTTTTGGACCCCATTACAGCGCCGATACCACCGCGTCCTGCTGCCCTGGCGCCCGTGACACCGCCTGTTATCACATTGGCGATCCTGACCAGATTTTCCCCGGCAGGACCAATGGCAGCGATATGCGCCATGGGGTCAGTTTCTTTTAATAAAATCTCCTCAGAAACCTGGGTTCCGTTTCCCCAGACATGTTCTGCGTCCTTAAGCATGATTTTTTCATTTTTAATCCACAGGTAAACCGGTTTTTTTGCCTTTCCCTCGAAAATAATAAAATCATAGCCGCAAAATTTTAATTCCGCACCAAAGTATCCGCCAACTCCAGCATTTGCTATGCCACCCGTTAAAGGAGATTTTGTTACAAAATAGGTTCTGTTGCCGCCAGGGGGCATACAGGTCAAAGGCCCTGTGGCAATGATTAATTTGTTATTGGGTTCAAACGCATCCGTCCTGGGGTCGACTTCATCTGCCATATATTTAATTCCCAGGCCCCTTGCCCCTATAAAGGATTTCATGATTTCAGGATCATTATCAACAACCTTGATATCTGAATTTGAAAGATTTACACGGATATGCTTTCCAGTCCATCCAAAAATTTGATCTTTCATATGCCTGCCTCCTGCTCCCGGGACTGTTTTACCTTTTCGATATATTTCATACTGATATCTTCACTGATTTGTGCTGTTTCCTTAAATTCAAGGGCGCCATAAAAACAATGCTTGACACACTCGGGATCACCGCCGCACAGATCACATTTATTGGCCAGATTGTCTTCTTTTTGAACATCCATGGCACCAAAGGGACAGGCTCTGACACACATTCTGCAACCAATGCAGTTTTCTTCGATGACCTCTATTGCACCGGTTTTTTCGTTTCTTACCAGTGCATCTTCCGGACAGACCGCTGCACAAGGGGCTTTGCCGCACTGTTGACACACATTTGGGTAAAAGAAAAAATCCTTTGATATAATTTTTACCTTGATTCTTGATTTTGACGGATTAATTTCTGCAAAGTTATGGGTAGAACATATATACTCACAGATTCTGCATGCCGTACATTTCTCCAGATTCACTTCAATGGTCCGGTTCATCATGCCTCCTTGTGTCTTCAATTATCAGTGTCATGGCCTTGATGGGCAATTGGTACATGATTGAAACCCCCATCAATACAACCTTCAGGTTCTCTGCAACTTTCAGACCAGTCAAAGTTATCTTCAAAAACAAGTGAAAAGACCTTTTAAATTTGGCCTTAACGTTATTTTTGGTTTTCTTTGATGAACCAGTTTTGAATCTGCACATCAAATCTCCTGATCCATAAATGAATCTTTAAATGGCCATCATTTTTTTATATGCCTATTAAATTTTTATTTTTTTATCTATATATACCATTCTGCAAGGGGAAAAACAGCATTTTGATTTTTTCCCAGGCCCCATGGCAAGGATAACAAACGTATGGTCCTGATTTTGCACTAACCCCTGATTTTAAATCAATATTGAATAAAGAGAACTTACGACATATGATATCAACTATGAAAAAAAATCATTATGACAGGAAAATATTATATCCATCCATTAATTTTCAGGGAGCCTTAAAATGTATGATCGAATGAATATTTTGAAAAAAGTAGACGTTGAAAAACTTCATGAATCGACTTTAAGAATTTTTAAAGAGGTCGGGATTGCCTTTCACTCTCCCAAAGCTCTGGAGATCTTTAAACGGCATGGAATAAAGGTTGACGGGAATAAAGTCTATTTTGAATCTGAACAGGTTGAGCGAGCATTAAAAACAGCACCATCTGAATTTAAGATTCATGCCAGAGATCCGGAAAAATCCGTGATTATCGGTGGCAGCCACCTTGTCATTGCACCGGGTTATGGTTCTCCGTTCATAATGGAAAAAAGAGAAAAAAGAAGGGCCGTCCTCAAAGATTATGTTAATTTCTGCAGACTAGTCCAGACATCCAAACATATCGACATGAATGGCATGCTCATGGCTGATCCTTCAGATCGGCCTGCTGATAAGGCCCACCTGCACATGATGTTTTCCAATATTGTGAATAGCAATAAGCCGTTTATCGGAAGTTCCGTCTCCCAAAAGGCTGCTGAAGACTCCCTGGAACTTGCCGGGATTGTCTGGGGCGGGAAAGAAAAAATTCAGGACAAACCTGTTACCATGGCAATAATCAGTTCTCTTTCTCCTCTGCAGTATTCTTGTGAAATGGCAGATGCCTTGATTGTTTATGCCCAACTGGGTCAGGCCAATATGGTGGCGCTGCTTGCCCAGGCAGGTGCCACTGCGCCCGTTACGCTACCCGGGCTTCTGGTGACTCAAAATGCTGAAATTCTTGCCGGCATCATTTTGGCCCAGCTGGTCAATCAGGGTTCACCCGTAATTTACGGATCAACTTCAACCA
>Ga0180009_10002028_pt1 | contig 23949 bp, 24 predicted proteins | sample OS_PC_MetaG_FD_123537 | JGI IMG/M metagenome (GOLD analysis project Ga0180009, IMG submission 123537) | Groundwater microbial communities from the Aspo Hard Rock Laboratory (HRL) deep subsurface site, Sweden - OS_PC_MetaG | ecosystem: Environmental > Aquatic > Deep subsurface > Groundwater...
CTGGCGTCGGGCCAGGGCTTGGCGTCGGGCCAGGGCTTGGCGTCGGGCGCCTGGTCCAGCGGCGAGCCGTCGATCGACAGCTCCGGCGCGACAGACTCCACACCAGCGCCGTCGGTGGGCAACAGGGACTGATCGCCAAGATCGGCGAGGCCGACGTTTCCCGAGGCGCAGCCGGGCAGCAGGGAGGCGGCCAGCGCCACGGCGAAACAACGGCTGCAAGTGCTGCTGGCTCCTTGACGACGGAAGGCGGGCACCACGGGTCGAGCAGGGTCAGTGTTTCTTTCGCCGGGCCAGCACCTCCTGGATCTTGGTCTCCAGGTCGGCGAACTCGAAGGGCTTGTCGACGTAGGCATCGGCACCGTAGAGCGGCGAGGTCATCTCGTTGATCTTCTCGCCGATGGCGGTGAGCATGACGATTCCGATGTCCTTGAAGCGTGCGTCGTGGCGCAGCTCCTTTGCCACCTCCCAGCCGTTCTTGCCCGGCATCATCACGTCCAGGATCACCAGGTCGGGGTAGTGATCGCGCACCATGGCCAGGGTCTGCTCGCCGTCCACCGCCTCCACCACCTCGTAGCCGGCACGGTTGAGCCGGATGCTGAGCAGGGAGAGGATCTCGGGATCATCGTCGGCCACCAGCACCACCGGCTTGCTCGTCTTCGCTTCCTCAGCCATCGCTTTGGTCTCCAAACACAGCCGCAAATCAGGCTAGTGGGGAGCGTTTGCAGTGTCAAGCGTCGTGGTTGCCTTGATACGCTGCCTGTCGGACAATCGCCGACATGCGCTACGAGCTCTTCCTACGCATCGCGTTGCTATCGGACCAGACGCTGGAGACTGTCCGTGGCGAGGTGGCGGGGGAGCTCTCGGTCGACTCCTATCGTGACCCGGCGGGGGCCCTGGCAGGATTCGACCTCGGGGTGGATGCCGACCACCCCGGTGGTGCACAGCAGCTGTGTGCCGCTGCCTTCCAGCTGGCGGCTGACCACGGGCTGACCATCTACGACCCGCAGCTCGGCCGCACGGTCGCGGCAGGGGACGAGGAGGAGATCCGTCAGCAGCTGGCGCAGACCGCGGCCTTCGCCATGTCGGCGCCCGTGACCCCCATGACCGAGGGACAGCGGCTCACGCCCACGCTGAGGCTCTGGCTGCTGGTGCTGGGGCTGGTGCTGGGCGGGTTGCTGCTGGTGCGGGCGCTGTCGTGCGCCGTGCGCTGAGCCGGCGGGCTCAGGGCACGATCTGACAGGTGACCCCTCCGAAGCCGACACCGGCGGACAGCTCCTTGTTGCCGTCCTTGTCCACGTCGACGTCTCCGGCCAGCAGCAACTTGATCAGGCCGTTGTCCGCCAGCTCGGCCGCAAGGATCTGGTTGTCGCCGTTGGTGTCGAACAGCTGTTTGATGGCGTCCTTTATCGACTGCTTGGTGTCGGGGTCGTTCAGCTCGCCGTCCAGCACCTGGGCCACGCTGGGGATCACCTTGGCCTCGAGCTCGTCCCTGGTCACCACTCCGCTCACCTTGCCGTCCAGCAGCTCGCCGGTCTGCACGGTGGCCTCGATCCGGGCCTGCTTCAGCGTCACCTTGGCCGGATACTTGCCGATCGGCAGCAGCACCTCGACCTCGCCCGGTCCCACCTGTATCGTGCCGCCTGAGATCGACCCCTCCAGCAGGGCGCCCTGCGGCGAGCTGGAGTCGATCTTGAAGCTGTGGTTGCCGGAGAAGCAGCTCTGCTGGGCCTCGGCCTCGGAGCACGGCTTGGTCGCGCAGCAGGTGGTCTCCTCCCCGGTCCATGACTGCAGGTTGGCGTAGGAGGCGTCACCGAAGTCCTGGGCGGTCAGGCGCATCAGCATCACCACCTTGCCGTTGAGGATGTTCTGCATCATCTCGGTCTGCAGGTCGAGACCGGGGACCGCCGTGGAGAGGGTGAGCAGGATCGCCCCCAGGGCGTTGTCGGGCTTTTGGTCGCCGTCGTGGTCGTGGCCGTACTCGTCCACGGCGGCCTGGGTCGCGGGGACGAGCATGGTGCTCACCACGTAGTCCCGCGGCGCGGTCGGCGCGCTGTCCGGGGCTGGCGCGTCGGCCTGATGGTCGCTCCCTCCCTTGTCCAGCAAGGGCAGGTCGGGGCCGACGTCGGCCGCCGGCAAAGTGCCGCTGTCGCTGCAGGCAGTGACCGTCAAGATCAGGGTCGCGAGGATGGCCAGCATCTGTTTCATGTCGCTCTCCGACGGCTGTTTGGCATCGGGGATGACTCCCGAGCGTCAGTCCTCGTCCTCGTCGGTGTACGAGGGGCTCGAGTTGTTGAGCCACTTGTAGGCCTTCTGGTAGGCCTCGCTCGAGGGTGGGACCATCCTGAGCACCTGCTGCCACAGCTTGCGTGCCTGGGCCATGTTGGTGGTGCGCATGGTGTAGCCCCTGGTGAACAGGCCCATCGCCTGCTGCTCCAGCGCCTTCTTGGCCTTGGCGAAGATCGGGTCCCGGGCGCCGTGGCGCTCGGCGGCCTTCACGGCGCCGGCGGCCCGGGCGTAGTCGCGCTTGGCGATGGCCTTGGCGGCCACGGCCTTGGCAGATTGGATCACCAGCTTCTTCAGCGTGGCCTGGTGCACACCGCGCTGGATGCCGCGGTCGTGTCTGAGCGCCTCCTCGTAGTACTTGAGCTTCGCCGCCTCGGAGCTGGTCTTCTTGGCCCGGTTCCAGGCCATGCCCACCTTGTAGATCGCCTTGGCCAGCGCGTCGGCCCTTCCCTTGCTTCGTCCGCGCTGGCTGTCAGCGTGGCTCTTGGCCTCCTTGTGAGCCTGGGCCCAGTGCTGCTGCTTGTAGAGCGAGAGCACGTTCTTCAGCTTTCCGCCGCGGATCCGGATCGGTGTCTGGCCCGGGTGCGTCGGTTGTACGGGCCTGGGATGGTGGCGCGGCGGGCGCACGGAGGGGCGGCTGGGCTTGTCGTCGGAGAGCTCTGTCGACAGCTTCAGCACATCTGCGTTGGTCGGGGCGAGCGCCGTCGCCTCCTTGAGCTTGGCACGGGCGCCCTCCGTGTCGCCGCCTTCCTTGAGCGCCCTGGCGGCCTCGAGCAGTCTGGACAGCTGCTCGTCGTCCACCTTCTGCTTGAGGGTCAGAGCCTCACCGGCGTAGGCGGAGGTCGAGGGGATGCGCGCCAGCTCCTTGAGGGCCGTGGTGAAGTCCCTGGCCTTGAGGCTGTTGCTCGCGCGATCCATCGCGTCGCGCGAAGAGATCTCGGAGGTGGACTGCTCGAGGTAGCGCTTGGCGTGGTCCGCCGCGGGGACCAGCTTCACCACCTTGAGGAAATGCACCCGCGCCTGCTCCCAGTTGCGGATGTTGTACTGCGAGATGCCCTTCTTGTACTCCAGCGCAGCGAGCTCGTCGGGCGGCGGCCCCACGGGCTTCTGGGCCGCGGCCTGCTGTTTCTTCCTGGCCATCATCGCCTTGAGCCCGATCAGCCCGCCGAGCAGCACCACGAGGCCGATCGAGCCGAAGACCAGCAGCTTCCGCTGGCGGCTGTGGAGCAACCCGACGCCGCGTCGCTCCCTGCGCGTCATGACGGCGGGCGCGCCTCCTGGCTTGATGTCCGCCGTCGACCGCACAGGGTCGAGCTCGACCTGCTTCTGCTGCGTCACGACGGTTGCCATGTTGGCGATGGCCGCCGGGGCCATCGGAGCCGCGGCCAGCGGGTGGACGAAGCGCATCAGGGTGTTGCCCAGCTCCAGCTGGTCGCCGTCCCGCAGCGGGTGGGCGTCGACCCGCTTGCCGTTGACCAGCGTTCCATTGCCGCTGCCCAGATCACGCAGCACGAAGTCGTTGCCCTCGAAGCAGATCAGCGTGTGCTTGCGAGACACGGCGATGTCGGCCAGGATGACGTCGTTGTCCACACCCCGGCCGATGCTGTTGTCGCCGTGCTTGAGCGGATACTCACGCCCACGGTTGTTGCCGCCGATGATCAACAGCTGTGGTCCCGTCGACTGAGGAGCCGCACCGTGGGAGGCGCGGATCTCCTCCTGGCGCTCGATGCGGGTGGGGGCGTCGTCCAGCGGCTCGAGGCCCTCGTCCGAGCCCATCGGGTCCACCTCCGGTGCGAAGTTGGCCGCCTCCGCCTCCTGCAGCTGGTCGGTGTGCGCCTCCTCCGGTGGCATGGTCTGGGCCAGCGGGTCGATGCCTGCCTCGTCGGGGAACAGGGGGTTGGGCATGTGCATGACCGGCGTCGGGATCTTGACGGGGCTGTAGTCCTGCGAGCTCGGACGCCGGGGCGGCTCGTATGGGATTCCGGCAGCCCCGGAGTGCCCCGCAGGGGCGCGAGGACCCGGAATCGGTTGCGTTGACCGCTTACGGCTGGGAGTGGCGGCCAGGGTGGGGCCGTCGCTGCTCTCGATCAGCTCCGCATCAACCTCGAGGTCGGAGCCTGAAAGCTCCATGATGTCCTTGGGCATGTGCTCCCCTGTAGGCGCCATGTCCTCACCGGTGGTGGGCATGGTGTCAAGAGGAGCCTTCACCGCCAGTTGTGGCGAATCGCGGCGCGGATAGGACATCTCGAAAATACTAGCCTATTTGTTGGACACGGGCAAGGCTACGCCCCTTGGCCACAGCGTCACATGGTGGCCAACGCCTCGAGTTGCCGCTGGATCTCGCGGTACCGAAAGTCGTCCTTGTGGAAGTAGCGCAGCGCCCGGACCAGGATCGTACGCGCCTTGCCTATCTCCCCGTCGAGCTTCTGCGCGCGACGAGCCGAGAAGAGCGCCTCGGAGAACCGCCTGGTGAGGGTCTTGTCGACCTTGTCGATGAAGTCCAGCGCATCCTGGTACAGCGGGGGCTTGACCGCCAGGCCCTCCAGCAGGTCGCGGGTCCGCTTGAAGCCCTCCAGCGCGGCGGACATGTTGTGCGGCTCGATGTCCTGGTCCTCCCAGGCCTTCTTGGCCAGCTCGAACTGCGCCCGCGCCTCCTTGGGATCCGGCGGCGGGATTGCCTCCTGGATGATCTGTACGTAGCAGATCTCCCAGTTCTCGCTGTTTGGCGGGTTGAGGGTGTTGTCGAACATCAACTCGTTGGTCGTCCCCTTCTTCAGCAGCTCTCGCGGCAGGTTCTGCGTCAGCCCGTAGACCCAGCGGTTCATCGTCAAGGGGGCCTTGCCCACCTCCTTGCCGTTGAGCTGGATGGCGAGCTCGCCGACCTTGTCCACGCCCGAGGCCCCGTACTTCAGGGTGGCCCGTCCACCCAGGTACTCGAACTTGACGATCACGTGTTCCCGGTGGCTCTGGTCGTACTTGCCATAGCCATAGACCGAGTTGAAGAAGGTGTCGTCCTCGGAGAACGTCAGGGGCGTGTCGGACTGATCGGTCAGCACGAACTGGCCCTGGCCGCGATGCTTGAGATAGTAGCCGCCGCCGACGATGCCGAGGGCCAGCGCCAGCAAGATCGACTTGCCCGGCCGGGAGCGCCAGAGCCACTTCACCCCGCGGGCGGCCACCACGTCGACCTTGGTGCCGGTGGCATCCACGGCCTGCGCCTCGACCTCGCTGAGCGAGGTCTGGGCCGTGACCTCGCCCCGGGCTGCGGTCAGCTGGGAGAACTGCAGCGTCGTCCCCGCCAGGGTGATGTAGTCACCGTCCTTGAGCACCTCCGACTCGGCCAGCTTTTCGCCGTTGAGCCGCGTGCCGTTGGCGCTGCCCAGATCCTCGATCAGGAAGATGCCCTGGTCATCGTAGATGCGGACATGGTTGCGCGAGATCCCCGGCTCCACCACCACGATGTCGTTCTCCTCGACCCGCCCCACCGTGGCGTTCTTCTCGAAGAAGTACTCCTTGCCCAGGTTGGCGCCGTCGATGACGGTGAGGATGAACCCGGTCTTGGGCTTCGACGCCCCCGCCCGGGCCGGGGCCCGTCGCTTGCCTCTATACTTGCCGGGACGGCGAGAGACAGCCATCGGGGTCTAGCCTACCATGGCGCGAGCCACAGAGCCTGTTTGGGACCGGACATCGAGCGCGGTCCGGTGAGGCGTCGGCGGGCAGAGATGTCACAGGCCGCCCCCGAACATCAGGCGGTAGACGATCGGCCCGAAGAGCACCAGGAACACCGTGGGGAAGATGCAGCCGATCAGCGGCAGCAGCATCTTCACCGGTGCCTCGTTGGCCAGCTTCTCGGCGCGGTGGGTGCGCATGATACGCATCTGCGTGGTCTGGATCCGCAGCACCTTGCCCAGGCTGGTGCCCATCCGGTCGGCCTGGACCAGGTTGGAGACGAACGCGGTCACGTCCTGCATCTGGACCCGGTCCGCCAGGTTGCGCAGCGCCTCGGCCCGCGTCTTGCCCAGCCGGATCTCGCCCAGCAGGATGTTGAGCTCCTCGATCAACGGGCCCGGCTGCCCTTTTTCCACGACCGTGCCGATGGCGGCCCCGAAGTCGAGGCCCGCCTCGACGGAGAGCGTGAGCAGATCGATGTTGTAGGGCAGCGCCTTGAGGATCTTGCGCTGGCGCTTCTTGATCTGATCCGAGAGCCAGACGTAGGGGAACATCGCCCCGAACACGGTGAAGGGGATGGCGTACCACAGCGGCTGCTGCAGCATGTTCATCAGCATCAGGCCCAGCACGCTGAAGAAGGCGGCCCAGATCCACTGGTGGGCCACGAAGTCCTGGGCGCGCCACTCGGGGCGCCCCAGCGCGATGAACCGGTGGTGCATCTTCTTCTGGAACGCGGGCCGGTTCTGCACCAGGCGCTCGTTGTAGTTGCCGATCTTCTCCACCAGGGCGCCGCCGAAGGCCTTTACCCTGCCGGGCGGCGGCGGCGGGACGTATCCGCGGCTGCGCGCCTCGTCGCGCAGGGCGCGGGCCTCGTCGGCGCGCTGCCCGACGTCGCGCAGAAACTCCTGCGGGTAGAGCGAGCGCACCAGCAGGAAGATTGCGCCCCCGAAGCCGACAACGCTGGCCAGGATCATCAGGTTGGCGGGCGAGAGGTTGGTCACGATCTCCATCATGGCTCAGACATCAATCGCGACGATGCGCCGGATCATCCAGATACCGATCACCTCGAGCACGATGATCAGAGCGATCAGCACGTAGCCGAAGGTGCTCTTCAGCATCGGCTCCATCAGGTCGGGGCGCATGAAGTTGAGCACCATCCCGAGGGCCAGCGGCATCGCGCCGACGACCCAGCCCTGCAGCTTCCCCTGGGAGGTGAGGGCGCGGATGCGGCCCTCGAGCCGGAAGCGCTCGCGGATCGTGGCCGAGATGATGTCGTACATCTCCGCCATGTTGCCGCCCAGTTGCCGCGCCACGTTGGTCGAGGTCACCACCAGCTGCAGGTCCTCCGATCCCACGCGGTCCGCCATGTTCTGCAGCGCGTCCTCCTGCAGCACGCCGAGCTTGATCTCCTTGATCGTGAGCGCGTACTCCTGCGACAGCGGCTTGGGCATCTCCTGGGCGATGTTCTCCATCGCCTGGGGCAGGGTCAGACCGGCGCGGAAGGCGGCCGACATCTGCACCAGCGAGTCGACCAGCTGCCCCTCGAACTTGTGGATGCGGCGCTCGCGCAGCTTCTTGATGCCGTAGAACGGGATGATGAACCCCGCGCCTCCCAGCAGGGCGCCGATGAACCAGTTGAACACCACCAGGCCGAGCAGCCCCATCATGGCGGCGGTCGCCAGCGTCAGCATCAGGATCTGACGCGGGGAGAAGAACAGGAACATCTCCGTCAGGTCCTGGGAGCCCTGGGTCAGATAACGCTGCTCGTACTGCTCGAGGCCCCTGCCCACCAGGCTGAGGATGACCAGGGTGAAGAGGAAGATGGAGCCGAAGACGCAGAGGATGATGATCCCGAGCACGACCTACTGCCCGCGTTTGGGGGTGATTCCCCGGATGATCTGGATCGTCTGGTATCGTCGTTGTTGGAGCTTCTTGACCCGCTCGCCGGTGAGCAGGGTCTGGATCGTTGTGCGGGCGCGCTCCTCGAAGATGCTGATGTCTTCCGCGTTGCGTAGCGACAGGTAGAGCGAGCCCATCTCCTGGGCCAGCACGAGGATCTCGGCCTCCTCCGGCAGCACCAAGAGCGTGATGCTGCCGTACTCGCTGTCGGAGCGGGAGGTGGTTTGGCTGGTGGCCGTGTGCTGGCCGGTGGCCAGCACGATCACGTTCTGGAGCAGAGTGACCGCCACGATCTGGTTGCTGCCCGGGTCGCGGAAGGTGCCGAGCACGTCGACGTGGTCGTTGGGCCTGACCCACATCCCGACCGCCGAGCGCTCGTTGACGTCCATCGCGATCGCACGGCCGCGCTTCCGTATGGCCTTGGAGAGCCGTTCGAGCGCACGTATCCCCTGCAGCTGATACCAGTGGATCGGCTCGCCCTGTTTGATCGGGACGACCACCTCCCGCCCCAGGGCGACCTCCATGTCCGAGGGGCGCAGCACGCTGTCGTAGACGAACTTGGCGGGCATCTTCTCCACCGCCACCGAGTCGTTGCTGAGGAAGCTGCCCGGCTGGATGTCGGTTGAGGCGACGATCACGTCCTTGAGCTTCCAGCCTCGGGTGACTTCGAGCTCACGCATGCGGATCGCTCGCCAGGCGACCAGCACCGCGGCAATGCCCAGGACCACGGCGACGATTAGTGGTGTCTTTCCCTTGAACATCGATGCCTTACGTTTCTCAGCATAGTAGCCGACCCGCTCGGCCCTCGTCAAACGAAACGGGGTCTGTCCCCTTGGCTCCAGGGGGTCTGTCCTGGGGGCCTGGACCTTGGTGCGGCTACGTTGCTAGTATCCACGAGAGTACCGACTATCATACCCATAGCCAAAGCGAGGTTTCACCCATGTTTCGTACCCACGCTCTACGCTGGTCCGCCCTGGTGGCGGTGGCCCTGTTTGCCTGCAGCGATGACAACGGGAGCAAGGACGCCGGGCCCGACATCTACAAGCCCGGGGACGGGACGCCGGACGTCAAGCTGACGCCCGACCTCCCCCCTCCCGACGTTGACGTGTCCAAGAAGCCAGAGATCGACAAGATGCTGCCCTCCGACGGATTCGCCAACACGACCACCAGCGTCGTGCTCACCGGCAAGAACTTCGGGCAGGGTGCGCGGGTCCTGCTCGATGGCGGCAGCGCCGACATCATCATGAACGTGGTTGTCGCCTCGCCGGTCTCGCTCTCCTTCGTCATGCCCAAGAACCCCTATGGCGCCCCGAACTACGATCAGCCCCAGAAGGTGTCGGTGGCGGTGATGATCAACACGCTGGTCTCCAGCTCGAAGGACTTCCAGTACACCATCACCAAGGAGATGGACTCCAAGTTCAAGGGGAGCATCCTCGTCTCCACGATCAACTGCTACAAGGACTTCGCGACCGACCCGATCGAGGCCCAGGTCTTTGTCGATGGCATCACCGACACCTCCACCGGCGACTCGGGCAAGATCGTGGCCCAGATCGGCTTCGGCACGGTGGGCAAGGACCCGAGCAAGGACGGCGGCTGGAAGTGGTTCAAGGCCCGCTATAACCGCGACGACGCCTCGGGCTACGACATCTTCGACGGCGCGCTCACGGTGCCGCTGGCCCAGCCCTACGACGTGGCCTTCCGCTTCAGCAAGACTAGCGGCGAGTGGATCTACGCTGACACCGACGAGACCGACCTGCAGTACGACGTGGCCAAGGCGACCAAGCTGACCGCGGTCCAGGCGCCGCCGAACTACTGTCAGACCGACGGTGACTGCATGCTCAACGCCTACGCCGTGGTCTGCAAGGTCGACCCGTCCGACAAGAGCAAGAACCAGTGCATCGAGTGTCAGGCCGACGGGGACTGCACCAACAACCCCAAGGCGCTCGGACCCTTCTGCAACCAGAACCTGTGCTACTGCAAGGACAGCAACGACTGCCCCACCAACCCCAACGGGCACCTGTGCACGAACAGCTACTGCGGCTGTCAGGGGGACACCGACTGCGTTGCCCCCGCCGTGTGCACCCAGGACCCGGTGACCCAGTTGACCACCTGCCAGTAGCGCACAGCCCTGTCGCCCGCTCGACATGCTCGATGACTCTGAAGCGCCCGGGCCCGGCACCGTGGTAGCATGTACCCGGTGGGACAGCCATCACGCAGGGTGAAGCAGCGGGATCTCATCGGCATGCTGGGATCGGTCCTGGTCTCCCTGGGGCTCCCCCTGTGGTTCCACGGCTGCGATCCCGGAACCGTCGGGCCCTGCGCCGGCGAGGGTTGTCCGCATGTGCCGGGGTGCGAGACCTCCATCACCTGCGATCCCGACCACGTGTGCGTGGAGCAGATCTGCGAGGGCGTGGCCTGGATCTGCGGGGTCAACCCCCAGGGCAAGTATGTCTGGCAGCGCAGCGCAGCCCCCTGTGACGACCAGGATCCCTGCACCACCTCCGACCTGTGCGTCGACAAGAAGTGCCGCGGAAACCCGATGAGCTGCAAACAGCCGCCGGACAACGCCTGCACGGACGCTCTGACCCTGCGCGCATGGGACTCCAACGGCTTCTGTCAGGACGGCTCCTGCATCTACAGCTCCAGTGACATCGCCTGTCCCAAGGGGTGTCAGGGGGGCAAGTGCGTCGGCGCGCCCTGCACCGGGGTCACCTGCAACTCTCCCCAGGGGCCCTGCTTCCAGTCGCCGGGGACCTGCGACGAGCTGAGCGGGCTGTGCAGCTATGCGCCCAGGGCGGTGGGAGAGCCCTGCACCTCGCCAGACCCCTGTGTCAGCGGTGCGACCTGTGACGCCAACAATCAGTGCAACGGGCAGCAGATTGACTGCACCCGGCCCCACACGAGCGGCGGGGTCTGCGTCGCGGGTAGCTGCCAGGGGTTCAAGTGCACCAGCGGCTATGACAACTGCAATGACAGCTGGAACGATGGCTGCGAGACCGGCATCCAGAGCGACACCAGCAACTGCGGCACGTGCGGCAACAAGTGCGGCCCGGTGGCCAACGCCACGCCGGTGTGCACCGCCGGCAAGTGCGTACCCAAGTGCACCTCGCCCCACGCGGACTGCGACAAGTCCTACGCCAACGGCTGCGAGGTCCCGGTGGGGGTGGCCAACCAGTGCAGCCGCGGCGGGCTGGGCCAGTTCTCCGGCAGCACGCCGCCCTGCGGCACCGCCCACTGCGGCAAGCACGCGACCGACAACACGCACCAGGACTTCGGCAGCTGGTACTGCCAGTTCTGCAGCCACTGCTACGTCTTCTCCGACGGTGGATCCTGGTGCCTGTTCAAGCCGCCCAGCCAGGGCAAGTTCTCCCCCGACCGGTGCAGCTCGTGCTGCAACCCGTCGGACCCCACCTACCCGCCGGCGTGCAAGTAGCAGCGCGACCGGCTTGCCGCTGTCGCGTGCACAGACTACAGTGCGCTGTCGACACTTTGGGAGCGACGATGAGCCTGACCACTCCAGCTGACCGCGTGAAGGAGCTCCCGCCCTACCTCTTCGCCGCCATCGACAAGATGAAGGCCGAGGCGCGCGAGCGCGGGGTGGACCTGATCGATTTCGGCATCGGTGACCCCGATCTCCCCACGCCGGTTCACATCGTCGAGGCATTGCGCGCCGCCGCCGGTCGAGCGGAGCTGCACCGCTACCCGGCCTACGCGGGCAGTCTGCGCTGCCGCCAGGCGGCCGCCACGTTCTACGCCAGGCGTTTCGGGGTCAAGCTCGACCCGACGTGCGAGGTCTTGACGCTCATCGGCAGCAAGGACGGCATCTCCCACCTGCCGCTGGCGATCACCAACCCCGGCGACCTGGCGCTGGTTCCGGACCCGGCCTACCCGGTCTACGCCACCACGACCCGCTTCGTCGGCGGGGAGGTCCACACCTTCGGTCTGCTGCCCGGGCAGTTCTTGCCCGACCTGGATCGTATCCCCGACGAGGTGGCCCGGCGGGCCAAGCTGATCTACATCAACTACCCCAACAACCCGACCGGGGGCGTGGCCACGCTGGAGGATCTGGCGCGGGTCCTGGCGTTCGCCCGTCGAAACGACCTGCTGATCGTCTCCGATCTGGCCTACTCGGAGATGTTCCTCGACGACACGAGACCTCCGAGCCTGCTCGAGCTCGACGGCGCCAGACAGCGCTGCATCGAGTTCTACAGTCTGTCCAAGACATACAACATGACCGGCTGGCGGGTCGGCTTTGCCGTGGGCAACGCCGAGCTGGTGGGCGCCCTGGGCAAGATCAAGACCAACATGGACTCGGGGGTCTTCGGCGTGGTCCAGGAGGCGGCGGTCGCCGCGCTGGAGGGGGACGAGGGCTGCGTGGAGTCGCTGCGCGCGGTGTACCGACAGCGCCGGGACCTGCTGGTGCAGGGGCTCAAGGAGCTCGGTCTCGAGGTCCGGCCGCAGCGCGCCACCTTCTACCTCTTCGCGCCGGTTCCCGGGGGCGCCGGCTCGATGGACTATGCCGCCAGGCTGCTGCACGAGATCGGCGTCGTCGTCACGCCGGGCGTGGGCTTCGGCGAGCGTGGGGAGGGATTCATCCGTTTCTCCCTCACGGTGGAGACCACGCGCATCCGCCAGGCGGTCGAACGCATGCGGGGGATGAGGTGCTAGACAGGCCAGGCGCGTGATGTGAGCTGGCGCGCGAGGCGAGGGCGAGTCAGTCCCGCGGGGGAGGCAAGGGAGTCACTGATGGTGAAGATACGGACGCGGCTGTGCAAGGATGTGGGACAGCTCGACGACGCCCTGGGGTCGGCGGTCTCGGACGGCTGCGATGTGGTGGTGCTGCTGTCGCTGGGGGTGGAGGCGGCCAGTCTCGTTCCGTTCGCGCGCAGTGTTGACGCGACCACGCCGGTGCTGCTCGCAGACTGCTACGGCATCCTCGGGTTCTGCGTCGAGGAGGGCCGCAACCGCGAGTTGATGGAGGCCGGATGCGGGACCGAGTACGGCGGGGTGGGCGGGGACGGCGGGCGCGGCGTCGTCGGCGTCGTCTACTCGGGAGGCGGAGCGGTGGGCACCACCGACGCGCTGCCGACGGAGGTCACGTCGCACCTGGTGGTGGCGGCTCACGGCAGCTCGATCGCCTCGTTTCTGCAGCAGCAGGCCACCGCGGTCTACTACGGGGGACTGGCCAAGGCCGCCTTGCGCTACGACGCGCGCAAGGAGCTGTTCGAGCCGGTGCCCCACATCTTCGTCAGCACGCGCCGTGTCCCCGACGTCAGCCTGGGGACGACCTCCTTCACCTCGGATGCCAGGGGGGCTGTGCGCCAGCTGCTGGACCGGGCTCCGGGCGGCAGCCAGGTGGAGGCGGTGGCGCTCTTCCCCTGCTTCATGCGCGGCAAGAACACCTACGGCAAGAACAACGTGGAGCCCGCCGCCATCTCCGAGCTGCTGCCCGGCGTGCCGATCTTCGGCATGTTCTGCCACGGCGAGCTCGGTCCCAAGGGCAACATGGGGTTTGACACCACCAAGCGGCCGCAGCAGAGCTGCACGCAGCACAGCATGACCAGCATCGTCGCGGTGCATTTGTCTGCCCCGCCCGCCGGCTAGTACTCGATGCCAGCCAGGAGCGGTAGCGGTCAGGGGCAGTGCGGGTTGGGGTTGGCCTGGCAGTAGTCCTCCAGCGCTTGCCCCTCGACGATGAACCGCCGGCAGACGCAGAGTCTGCAGCATCCGGTCGCCCCCTTGGCCTTGGCGTAGATGCAGCGGAAGCCGTCAGGGCAGGCGTCGGTCCCGCTGGGGCAGTCGTTGTCCTGGCCGCAGCTGGCGGTGCACAGCGGGCGTACCTCCTCGGCGCCGCCGTAGCGCAGGCAGAGGCGCGAGCGGCAGTCGAAGGCCGACAGCCCGATGGAGACCACGTCGGTCTGATCCTGGCTCTCCAGCTGGCAGGGGATGCCGACGTCGTCGGTGTGGCAGGCGCACGCAAGCAGCGCCAGGGCGAGGCTCGAAGCGCGGAGCATGGGACCACCTCCTTTCTGTCGTTCAGTGTCGACAGCGAGGAGGCGCGGCTCACTCCACCGGGACCGGGGGGGTGTAGAGCACGACGCGGCAGGGCAGCCCGCCCTCGGCGGCGTGGGAGGCGCCACGCGTGACGGTGAGGCAGATGCTGGCGACGGTCTTGTCGCTGCTGGTCCCACGGATCTCGATCCAGCCGCTCAGGTGATCGCCGCCGGTGATGCCGAGCCAGTCCTTGGGGGGAGGGCACTGCCCGTCGGGACAGGAGGCGGGATAGACCTGGGTGTCCCAGGTCTCGCCCACGCTCGTCAGGTCGTACTTGCCTGGCCCGGCGGAGCCGCTTCCCCATCGGACGACCAGCTGCTTGGGCGCGTCGACGAGGATGAAGTGAAAGGCAGGCAGCAAACCCGTGGCCCGCACGTCTGTCAGCGGCATCTCGTCGGAGTCCACGATGGCCCTGGGCGAGGCCCCGGTGCAGAAGGTCGCCAGGGATCCCAGGGAGGGACGGCAGGGCGGTGGAGTCGACGGCAGGATCTCCACGTCGGGGACCGCTGCATCGAGGTAGGTCGGCGCGAGGCTGGCATCCGGCTTGCTCAAGGGCAGGCCCGGCGGCTGCGTGGCATCGTCGTCGGCGTGATGTCCGTGGCGGATCGAGTAGCCGAGCAGATCTCCACAGCCGGCGGTGAGTGCCAGCGCGAGCGCCAGCGCAGCGGCCGGGCGAGCGATGTTGGTGAGCGGCGTCGTCATAGCTCCAGCTCGAGGCCGAGGGTGCCGGTCAGCAGCAGCCGGTCCACGGTGGCCACCTTGGTGCCGCTGTGTACCACCACGAGACGCTGCATTGGCAGGCCCACCAGGTAGGACAGGCTCAGGCGCAGGTGGGTCGACAGGCGCAGCATGCACGCGCCCTCGACATAGGGCATCGCGGTGACCAGCGTCGGCTCCGCGCTCCGCGTGAGTGGCTCGGTCGCATCGCCGCGCAGGTGGAACAGCAGAGCCCCGATGCCGGCGCCGAGGCTGGGCCTGAGCCTGGCGCGTGCACTGCCGCCCAGCCACCGGAGCCCTGCAGCGGCGAGTGCGATGTACACATCGGTTTCTCCTTCATTCGCGACGTGGGCCGGGACCATGGGGACAATCAGCACCACATCCATTGCGAGCCAGCTTCGCGGCGTCCAGCTCCCCCCCAGCCTGAGCTGGCTGGTGGGGGACAGACCCCCGGGTGCCCAGCCCACGGCCAGGCCGCCGTTGAGCTGCATCCCGCCCCTGATCGCCAGCGATTCCGAGCCATTGTGTGTGCTGACTGATGGCAGCTTGAGATCAGGATGTAGCTCGGGATCAGGATGCTGTGACGCCAGCCGCGCAGATGGCTGTGCCCTGCTGGTCTTGGTGGTCTTGGTGGTCTTGACCCGGAGCCCATAGGCCCGTAGCCGCTCCGCGGTACGGAGCGCCACCACGTCCGACAGGGTGGTGGGCTGGAAGCGCTCCTGCGAGACCACCATCCCCACGTCATCCACGATCCAGACGTCCAGCGCCCCGCCGGTCGAGGGACGCAGCGCGATGGCGGCCGTGGCCTGATGGGAGCTCATCGCGGCATGCAAACCGATCAGGTCCAGCTGACGCTCCCGCGGGGGCACGCGGGTGGTGTGCCAGCCAGCTGCGCCCAGCTCCGCCTGGAGTCGCTGTACTACCGGGCCGGCCGTGGCCATCAGCACCACGCGCCTGGGCTTGCCTGCGGCCGGGTGAGCCCACAGCAACACGCCCAGCAGCACCACGAGCCGGCTCATGGTTGGCCCTCCGACTGGCCGGCCAGGGTACGGGCCAGTCGAGCATGTGGGCCCTTGGGAAAACGCTCCAGGTAGCGACGCGCCGCCTGGTGGGCGGTCCTGTCACCCGCGAGGTGCCGCGCTTCCAGTAGGCGTCCCAGAGCCTCGCGGGCCAGGGCGCCATCGGGCCGCTCCTCGAGGTATGTCTCAAACCAATTTGCTGCTTTTCGGTGCGCTCCTTGCTGGTCAAAGGCCAGCCGGCCCAGCGAAAAAGCCGCCAAAGCCGCGGGGTCTGTCCCCGGAAATCGACGGCGGAGCGTGCGGTAGATCACAATCGAGCGCTGGTGCTCGCCAGCGAGTCGAGCCGCATCAGCCAGCGCCTGGAGGGTGGTTGCTGGTGCCTGGCGTAGCACAGACGCCCAGCCCTGGCGCTGTGCGGCGCTCAGCGCCGCTCGATACTGCCCGGACCGTACCAGCCCCACGGTACCGCGGCCCCGTGCAGCGACCTTTGACGTATGTGGTGCAATACGTGGGCGAACGGGCGGCGCTGCTTTCGGGGGCGGAGACAGCTGCTCTCCCTTTCGCTCTGGCGCCACGAGTGGTTTCCCGCTGGCGAGTTGGAGCTGGCCCTCGGCCACGCGGACCCGCACGGATTCGCCGCTCCTGAGCACCCGGCTGCCCAGTACCGGGCCGCTGAGCTGTATGGTCCCGCGCTCGAGTCGAAGCTCGAGCTGCTCGGATGGTGGGTCCCAGGACAGCTGGAAGCAGGTGCCGAGCACACGGATGCGGAATGGGCCAGCCTCCACCACCCAGCTCGCATGGGGCCGAGGTACAACGTCGAAACGGGCGTGACCATGCTCCAGCAGGATCCGAGCTCCGTGCTGGTCCACGCCCTGCACTCGAGCCCCGGACCTGGGCTGGAGTCGGACCTGGGTCCCGTCGGAGAACGCCACCATCAGCGGCTCGCCGCCAGTGGGCGCCAGCCAGTGCCCCAAAATGCCTGGGCGCTGGGCCACCTTGAAGCTCAGCTTTTCATGGTGCGGCCAGAGCATCCACACCAGGGCGAGCAACCCGGCGACAGCCCCAGCAGCCAGAAACCCATGAATCAGGCGTCTGTAGGATGGGGACAGACCCCGCCGGCTTGGGTGGCTGAGCAGCCGGTCCCGCACCTGGGGCAGGCAGCCGTGCCGCTGCAACACCGTTTCCTGGGCCTCGGCCACGGCGCAACCCAGACGACGAAGCCCCGGTTCACTCATGGGGATCCTCCGACAGCCATGTGTGCAGCGCAGGCTGGAGTCGCGCGAGTGCGAGAAATCGCCTGCGAGCGCGAGCCAACCTGCGTTTGATGGTGGCGAGGGAGACACCGCTGACCTGCGCCAGCTCGATCAGCTCCATGCCGCTGACATAACGCAAGGTGAAGGCAAGGCGCTCGTTGGCGGGCAGGCGCTCCAGCAGCTCGTAGGTGCAGCGCAGCGCCTCTCGTGTCTCCTCCGGCACGCGGGCCGCTGAGAAGTGATCCAGCCGGTCGGGGGGCAACAGCCCGAGCCAGCGACGCCGCGTCCGGGCGCGGATGCAGCCCCGCGCAGTGAATACGGCGATGCTGGTGAGCCAGGCCTTGAGCCTGGCGCCATCGTTGAGCGAGTGTATGGATCCCAGAGCCCGGACGAACACCTCCTGAAGCAGGTCAGGCAGCTCCGAGTCAAAGCCCAGGATGTTGGCCAGCACTCGCTGGACGTGAGCCCCATAGCGCTCGAAGATCTCTGCAGTCCCGGCTGCCTCGCCGGACTGGATCGCCTCCACCAGCGCCAGATCGTCGCCACCGAGACGCCGCCGGCGGCCCGGTGCAAACAGCGGTATGACGACAGATTGGCTCACAATGCTCCAGTGTCCGGTCGTGGCAAGTACGGCTCAGGACTCGTCAGGGGACATAGCAAGTTATGGAGCAAGCGGCATTCCAAGCCAATGCTGGCCTCAACCACCTGAAATGCCTTGAAACACCCTGCCGGAAGGTAGGAGGGTGGGTGAAGAGGCCCACCTCTGGGTGTGACAGTAGGCCCTACCATCAGCGGTCGAACGCTGCTAGCTGGGCAGCGCCGCCTTGACCTCGAGGTAGATGGCCACCGCCTGTGCACGCTCCTCCTGTAGCCCATCGAGGTCAGCGAGCTGTTCGAGGACCTCCTCTGCTCGAGAGCAGCAGTCTCGACAGGTCTGCACCAGGCCGGGTGCAGGGGCGCTCCTGCGCAACAGGTCGGCAAACCGGCGTAGCTCTCTGGTGAGCTGGCTCAGCAGGACCACGGGTTCTGGTTGGACCCTCGGCATCTCGGTGGTGATCTTCACCTCTTCCGGGTCGAACTCCTCGGCCGCTGGACTGGATCCCTCGTCTGTCTCCTGGATGACCGGGAAGCTCATGCAGGTGTCGTGATCGCGCGGGTCCTGGTCCATCAGTCCACCCGCACGAAGGAGACCAGGGTCAGGTCGTCGTACTGCGCTGTGGGCCCGGTGAACCGCATCAGGTCGCGCTGCAGCTCGTCGAGCATCTTCTGCGGGTTCATGGAGGGCAGGGCCAGCTCCAGGCGATCGAACCCGTATTCATCGTCCACCGCGTTCTTGGCCTCCAGCAGCCCGTCGGTACAGAGCAACACGCAGTCGCCGACGTCGAGCTGGAAGAATGCCTGGTCGAAGATCGGGTCGGGCAGCACACCGAGGGCCAGATTGGTCGCCTCGTCCACCTGCGTCACAGTGCCGTCGGCTCGCCGCACGAGCGGCGGGATGTGGCCGGCGTTGCAGATCGTCATCTTGCCGGTGGGGGACAGGGTCAGGTAGAGCACCGTGGCGAACATGTTGTCCTGGACGCTGGCGATCAGCGAGGCGTTGGCCCGATCCATCACGCGCGCCGGATCCTGCTCCGAGATGGCGTAGTAGCGGATGTCCGAGGTGAGGTGGGCCATGAGCAGCGCCGCGCTCACCCCCTTGCCCGACACGTCGCCGATGGTCACGCCGATGTGGTTGTTGGGCAGCGGGATGAAGTCGTAGAAGTCTCCACCGACGTCGTACAGCGGGTTGTAGCGCCGACTGAACTGGAAGCCCGGCACCTCGGGCGGCTCGAGCGGCAGGAAGCTCTGCTGCACACGCTTGGCGAAGCGCAGGTCCTGCTCCAGACGCTGCTGGCGCATCAGTCGCTGGTGCAGCGAGGCGTTGGCGACGGCGACTCCGGCGATGCGTGCGATGCCGGTCAGCAGGTCGAGATCCTCCTGCGCGAAGGGCTGGCCGCCCGGCTTGCCCTCGATGTGCAGGATGCCGTGTGACTTGCCCTGGGCCGACAGGGGCGCGCACATCTTGGATGCCGGCGTACCGTGGGTGTCGCTCAGGGTGTCCCGCTCGGAGCGGGCGGCGCTCAGCACCGCCTTGCCCTCGTGCATCACCTGGCTGATCACCGACTGGGAAATGACCAGGCCGCCGGTCGAGCCGGTGGATCCGCGCTGACGACGGATTGCGCCGGGGACGAGCTGGTTCTTGTCGTCCAGCAACATGATGTAGCCGACATCGGCGTTGGGGAAGACGTTGAGCATGTAGTCGAGGATCTTGTTGAACAGGCGCTTGGGATCGAGCAGCGAGCTGGTGGCGCTCGCCGCGTTGTACAGCGCCTCCAGCATGCGATGCGCCCGGGCCAGGTCGGTCCGCAGGCTGTCCTCGGACAGGTCGAGCTTGGTCTCGAAGAACTTGATCCGCGGCTCGGTGTTGGTGCTGATCAGCCCGGGCTCGTTGCCGGCGATCACGGTCACCATGTTGACCCAGCGCCCCTCCGGCTTGGTCTCGTCGACGAAGCGGAACACGCTGTCGCTGATGCGCAGCTCGTCGTCGTGCTGTAGCAGGTGCTGGGAGACGCGGGAGTCGTTGACCCATGTTCCGTTGCCGCTGCCCAGATCCTCGACGACGTAGCCCCGGTCGGTGCGCACGACGCGGGCGTGCTGGCGCGAGACCGTCAAATCTCCGATGTAGATCTGGCAGCTGGGGCTGCGGCCCAGGATGCAGAGGTCCTCGAGCTCGTACTCCCGGCCTCGGGTCGGGCCGTGGGCAGTGATCAGCTTGGGCACCGTCTGCTCCTTGTCAGCTGAGGCGTCGGCCGCTGCTAACGGAACTTGGCCGCCGCCTCCTCCACCGTCTCGAACAGATCGAAGGCTCGGTCCAGCCGCAGCAGGCGGAAGATCTCCTTGGGCTGGTTGGTGAGGCAGGCGATCTTCACGTCCCCGCCCAACAAGCGCACACGTTTGAACAGCGAGACGATGGCACCGACCCCGGAGCTGTCGATCAGTGTCAGCCCGTGCAGGTCGAAGACCACCTGTGTCTTGCGGTTGGAGACCAGCTCGTCGATGGTTGGTCTCAGCTCGGGAGCGGTGAGCGCATCCAGGTTGCCCTTGAGCTGAAGCACGACGACGTCTTCTCGATCTTCTTGGTGGAACTCAAGCATCGTCACTCGTTCCTTGAACGGTGTCCTCGCCCCTCCGGGGCGCTCCGGGATCCCCCTGGAGTCTGCGGGTCATCCGCAGGCGGTTCTTCTGGCCCTGGGTGCCGGGTTCGTATTTCACGTCGGACATGCAGGACCTGATGATGAAGATCCCGAGCCCCGACTCGGGCAGGTCGACCAGGTCCGGAGACTGCACTGCCTCGAACTCGAAGCTCCTTCCGGCATCCTGCAGCTCGACGACCAGCTCCTCGCTCCCCAGCTCCAGATGCACATCGACCTGTCCAGCGTTGGGATGATAGGCATACTGCACGAGGTTGTTGAAGGCCTCGTTGAAGGCCGAAACCACCTGAAACCCCAGCCCCGCCACCGCGCCTTGCTGCTCGAGGCGCTGGCAGACCTGCTGGATCAGCGCCCCCACTGCGTCGCGGTAACGCAGGTCGCACGGAACAGTGACGGACAGCTGGTCCATCTCGCAGGACCCCCATGCTGGCGCGGGCCAGCGCTGCAATCCCCCGAAAAACCTGGTCGAAACCATATCATGCCGCTGGGCGATGTGGAATGTGCAATCTATACAACGCCGCCCGGCGATGCAACCCGCTTGAGATCTTGTTGGTTGAGATTGGGTGTCACCCTCTTGACCACCCGCAGTGACTCTCATAATGTCGCGGCCATCGATTGACCCTGGACCAGGACAGGTACGCGTGAAGGACTCCATCCGTTTCGTCAAGCGCATGATGGACATCGCGGGCAGCGCGGCGGGCATTGTCGCCGGTGGCCCGGTCATGTGCGTCATCTCCATCATCATCAAGGCCACCTCGCCGGGGCCCGTGCTCTACAAGCAGCGCCGGGCCGGCATGCTCAAGGGGGAGGGCAGCCTGGACGAGGCAATGCAGGAGTTCGACGTCTACAAGTTCCGGACAATGGTTCCGGACGCGGAGGCGAAGTCTGGCGCGGTGCTGTCCAAAGCAGGGGATCCGCGAATTACGCCCATCGGTCGCTTCCTGCGCAAGACCCGGCTCGATGAGCTGCCCCAGTTCTTCAATGTGCTCCGGGGGAACATGAGCATCGTCGGGCCGCGCCCCGAGCGACCGGAGCTGATCCGCAACCTCGCGCTGGCGATTCCGTTCTTCGAGGAACGGATGCGCGAGATGAAGCCCGGCATCACGGGGCTGGCGCAGATCTACCTGTCCTATCGTGGGCGGCTCCAGGAGGGGAGCGATCTGGCCAAGCTCAAGGAGACGCTGGTCAACCCCTTCGACCTGGACGGGGTGGAGGACTCCGAGGCCGACGACATGCGCACCAAGATGCTCTATGACTTCGCCTACTCGGCCTCGATGGAGAACTTCTGGGAGTTTTTGCGCACGGATCTCAGCATCATGGTAAAAACCCCCCTGGTGATGTTCTGGTCACGGACCGGCCTGTAGACGAGGAGACCATGACGCTGCGCCAGCGGACAGCCTACATCGGCCTGGGCTCCAACCTGGGAGACCGCCGCGAACACCTGGAATGTGCGCTGGGCCGGCTGGGGGATCCCGAGCTCCAGCTGCGGCGCGTCTCGTCGCTGTACGAGACGGCCCCACAGGGGCCCGTCCTCGACCAGCCCGCGTTCTACAATGCCGTGGTCGAGGTGCAGACGGCGCTGGAGCCCTGGGCGCTGTTGCACCGCTGCCTGGACCTGGAGCTCCAGCTGGGACGGGAGCGTCTGGTCTCCAAGGGCCCCCGCACCATCGACATGGACCTGCTGTTGATGGAAGACCTGGTGATCGAGGAGCCGACGCTCGTGTTGCCCCATCCCGAGCTAACCCGGCGAGGCTTCGCGCTGATCCCGTTGCTTGAGCTGGCGCCGATGACGGTGGACCCGCGGGATGGGACCGTCCTGTGCCGCCATGCCCACCCCTTGCTCCGCTGTCAGCCCATGGTTCGCCTGGGGAGCCTGCCGGCCTACCCCGCCCGGGCTCGCCTGCCCGCGCAGCGCTTCAGCGCCCCACGGGTCATGCTCTCCTTCCACGCCGCCTGAGTGGGCGCCAGGAGAGCGATGCACAGCCATCGGCCATGTAGCAGATAGGGCCGCGGCCACGGTGGGCGACGAAGAGGTCGAGGATGCGAACGTTTCGCGCTCAAACTGTTTGAAATCGTTTAGTTATCAGTTGAAGCTGTCCCGGCTCAGTCGGCGAGAACCCGCCGGACCAGCCGGATCGCGTAGGGCAGCGCGATGATCGCCGCCACGGCGGCGAACAGGATGCACGGCAGCACGAACTGCGGCGACCAGCCGAACGCGGTCAGGTCCGGCTCGCCGAAGTGATGACCCGACAGGGTGGTGCCGTAGACCTCGTTGACGGCGCCCAGCAGGGTGCGGGGGGCGTCGAGATCCACGCGCGTGAGGAGGCCGACCGCGACCGCGCTCGCCAGCACCGAGGCCAGCAGCACAGCCACGGAACGGCCGAGCACGAGCAGCAGGCCGATCAGCGAGGCCGCGACGATCAGCGCCAGCAGCCAGGCCGGTTTGAAGGGAGAGCTGCAGTAGGTCTGGACCAGCGCGGCGACGAGCCCCCCCAGCGCGTAGCCGCAAATCCGCAGCAGGCGCAGGTCCCTCTGCGGTATGTCGGTCCAGAAGTTGGGGAGCCAGGCGAAGCGAGAGGGTGCGCGATCGAAGCGCTGTTCGAGGTCACGGGAGCAGAGCAGCAGCAGCGCCCCGCCCCAGGTCAGCACCAGCCCGAGGTCGGTCCGCACCAGATCCGCCAGCCCGTCGTGGAGCAGCGCGGTCGGCAGCACCTGCGCCATCGCACCGACGACGAGCCCGACGAGCAGCGCCCGGGCGGCATACAAGCGCAGGACCAGCGAAGCGGTGATCACGAGGTAGACGATGGCGTTGCCGCTCAGCCCACGGTGCCAGATCTCGCTGGCGCTGACGCACAGTCCACCCGAGATGAGCAGCAGCTCCCGAGCGGTCCGCCCGGCGAGCAGCGGTCGGTCCAGGTGCTTGAGCATGGTACGCCTCCCGTTTCCTGGTACGGCGCGCTGCTCCGGCCCTTCCCCCGCCTGACAGTCGATCGAAACCGCGGTCCCCCTGAAGACGCGCAGTGCCAGTGGGTGGGTCTCGGGTGAGCCGCGACACGGAAGACTCGTGGGATCCACACCGTACGATCCACATGCGCGCAGCCGCCATGCTCTCCCCGCTGTTGCTGTTGCTGCTGCTGGCCGGCCCGACCCGGGCCGAGCGCTGCAAGCCCGCCTGGCGCCTGCTGCAGGCCGGCGTCTCCTACGCAAAGGTGCCGGTCGACTGCGGCGGAAAGCCTGCCGCGGTTGTGAAGGTGCGCGACGACCGCCTGCACCTGGTACGGGTCGAGCCGGGCAAGGTCAAGCTGCGCGCCCTGATCGCCTCGCAGCTCAAGAGCAGCACCCTCAGCGCCGGACAGTGGGCCAAAAAGCACCGCCTGGCGCTGGTGATCAACCTCGGCATGTACCTCAACGACCACCGGACCCACGTGGGGTACCTGCGTTCGGGTGACCACGTCGACAGCCGCCGCTGGGTCAAGGGCTACCAGTCCCTGCTGGTGCTCGGCCCCCGGGCGAAGGGGCTGCCCACGGCGGCGATGCTGGACCTGGAAGATCCGGGGGCCCGGGAGCAGGGCGCGCGCTATGACACGGTGGTGCAGAACCTGAGGCTGATCCGCCTGCAGAAGCAGGGCAAGGGGGTCTGGTCCAGCCAGCCGCGGCGCTGGAGCGAGGCCGCCCTGGCGCTCGACGACAGGGGACGGCTGCTGTTCCTGTTCGCCCGGGCCCCACTCACCATGTGGGAGCTGAACCGGTTGCTGCTCGCGCTGCCGCTCGGTATCGTCCGGGCCATGCACCTCGAGGGCGGTC
>Ga0180009_10002029_pt1 | contig 23949 bp, 20 predicted proteins | sample OS_PC_MetaG_FD_123537 | JGI IMG/M metagenome (GOLD analysis project Ga0180009, IMG submission 123537) | Groundwater microbial communities from the Aspo Hard Rock Laboratory (HRL) deep subsurface site, Sweden - OS_PC_MetaG | ecosystem: Environmental > Aquatic > Deep subsurface > Groundwater...
GGCCGTTGAAGTTATACTGTTGCGCTCAATTGGAATGTAACTTATCTTCCGCACATGCTAGAGAATCTCCGAACACGTATGCCAGGCTGGCTGACGTTGCTGATACTCGATACGATCGTCCTGCAGGTAGCCTTTTTCCTGATATTCCTGCTGCGATACAAGAGCGATTTGCTTCTCTCCGGAGCGGAGGGGGAATCTGTCCAGTTCGTTTCGTACATAGTCCCGGATATCCTGATAACCGCCTGTTGGATAGCGGTTTTTGCCCTGTTCAGGTTCTATCGGAAGGAGCCTGTTCAGTGGCTGTTTGAGGAGGTCACGAGAGTAATTTCCGCAACGAGCCTTGGAATGCTCATTCTAATCGTGCTCCTCGTCGATTTCTCCGATCCACTTGCCGAGTTGCGTTATCCCGTCTTCATGTACTGGGGAGTCATTCTGATTCTGCTCATAGCAAATCGCATGTACTATTTCCGATTTCTGATAGCAGGTAGGCATATGTCGGATGTGGAATTTCAGAGAATGATGACAACGCAGCGGCGAGTGTTTCTGATTTTTTTCGATCTTGCTGTCATAGTGCTCTCATACTGCGGCGCGTTCCTCATACGGTTCGGAGGCGAAATTCCGCGCACCGAGACCAACCTCATGGCAAATACTGTCTTTGTTGTGATAATCATAAGGTTTGCGATGTTTGCGTATTTCAGAGTGTACGCAGGCCTTTACCGTTATGCCTCGATCAATGATCTGATTCAGATTCTTAAGGCCGTGACCGCTGGTTCTGTGCTGCTTCTGCTTCCTGTGTATTTCTTCCGCATTCCGATATTTCCGCGATCGATATTTGTGATCGAATGGCTGCTGCTGGTGGTTCTTGCAGGAGGGCTGAGATTTGCGTTAAGAGCAGCGAGAGAAGTGATGCCCTCGATTCTGAGGCCGGGCAAGCGGACTCTGATCATCGGTGCAGGCGACGCTGGAGAAATGATAGCGCGCGAGATTAAGAGTTGGAAGGAGTTGATCTATCAGCCGATTGGATTTGTCGATGATGATCCGGCCAAGAAGGGCCTGCGGATCCACGGCATACCAGTGTTGGGCGACCACAATGAACTGGAAAAGATAGTCGAAAGGAAGCACATTTCGCAGATAATTATTGCTATCCCATCGGCATCGAGTAAGCAGATGCGAGGCATACTGGAGAAGTGTCGCAATACGAAAGTGAGTTTCAAGACCGTGCCGCCTCTCAAGGATATTCTCGATGGAAAAATATCGATGCAGCATGTGCGGGATATCCGTGTGGATGATCTGCTGGGAAGAACACCGGTGAATCTCGATGAGGGTGTGATCAAGAAGTTCATTTCCGGTAGACGCGTGCTTGTCACAGGTGCGGCGGGTTCTATCGGGTCCGAGATTTGCAGACAGACCTCACGGTTCGATCCTGATTCGCTTCTGATGCTGGATCGCGCCGAGAACAATCTGTATAAACTCGAGATCGAACTCAAGTCGAACTTTCCGAATGTGCGCAAGTCTGCCGTGATTGCAGATGTCTGCGATGCGGATAAGCTTGACAAGATCATGCTGGATTTCCAGCCGGATGTGATCTTCCATGCAGCTGCATACAAGCAAGTTCCTCTGATGGAGTTTTTCCCGGAGGAGGCAGTCAAGAATAACGTAATCGGAACCAGAACCGTTGCACGTGCTGCCATCAAACATAAGGTTGCAGCCTTCATCATGATCTCGACGGATAAGGCGGTGCGGCCAACATCTGTGATGGGTGCATCGAAGCGTATCGCCGAGATGATGGTGAACTTGTTATCGAAAGATGGAACGACAAAGTTTGTCACTGTTCGTTTCGGCAATGTGCTGGGATCTGATGGCTCAGTAGTCGAACTCTTCACGAACCAGATCGCAAAGGGCGGGCCGGTGACAGTAACCGATCCGCGTGTGATGCGCTACTTCATGACGATTCGCGAGGCGACATTGCTTGTGATGATGGCCAGTTCGATCGGTTCCGACAGTCAGCTGGTGGTCCTGAAGATGGGAGAGCAGGTGAAGATTGTCGATCTTGCCAAAGACATGATAACCCTGGCCGGACTTACACCCAATGAGGATATTCAGATTACATATATAGGCATGCGGCCTGGCGAAAAGCTGCATGAAGAGCTCTTTATCGAAGATGAAGGCATGCTGCCATCAATGCATCCGAAGATAATGATAGCGCAGACTACAGGTTCGGAGAATGATAGACTCCTCGATGACATCGAAGTGCTTCATGGCCTTGCCCTGGAGATGAAGCGTGAGGAAGTCGTCGATAAGATACGAGAAATCGTGCCCACATTTACACCGACACGGCAACCCCTCGAGAGTTAGAAGATATAAGGAGTTGGTATGCTCGACGCCAAATTCATACGCGAAAACAGCGATCTGGTAAAGGAAGCTGTCAGGAACAAGAATGAGAAGGCGGATGTCGACGCATTTCTTGATCTCGATCAGAAGAGAAGAGAGTTGACCACGGCAGTGCAGGAGCTTAAGGAGCTACGTAACACTGTCACCGAGGAGATCGGCAGGAAGAAGAAGTCCGGTGAAGATGCATCCGAAGCAATCACAAGGATGCGAGATGTTTCGAAGCGTGTCTCTGAGATGGATGATTCGATTCGTGATGTCGAAGAGAAGTTGCTTCAGCAACGTCTCTGGATACCCAATGTACCACATGAGTCAGTGCCGATAGGTCCCGATGAATCGTTCAACGTCGATGTTCGCTCGTGGGGTGAGAAACCGGTCTTTGACTTCGCTCCGGCGCCACACTGGGAATTGGGTGAGAGGCTCGGCCTGTTCGATCTGCAGGCGGGTGCCAAAGTGAGCGGTTCCGGGTTCATTCTCTTCACCGGTTCAGGAGCTCGTCTGGAGCGCGCGCTGATCAATTTCATGCTCGACATGCACACCGTAAAGCACGGATTTACCGAAGTCTCTCCGCCGTTTGTCGCCACTGATGAATCGATGACCGGCACCGGTCAGATTCCGAAGCTTGCGGATGATATGTATCGAGTAGAGGATACCAATCTTTATCTCATTCCCACCGGCGAAGTCCCCGTCACGAATATCCATCGTGACGACACAATCGCGGGAGAGGACTTGCCTGTGAAGTATGTCGCATATTCGCCGTGCTTTCGCAAGGAGGCAGGCGCTCACGGCAAGGATACACGCGGGCTGATACGTGTCCATCAGTTTGACAAGATCGAGATGGTGATGTTCTCCCGCCCTGATAAGTCGTGGGATGTTCTTGAGGATCTGGTCACATACGCCGAGGCAGTCCTTCAGGCGCTTGAGCTGCCCTACCGTGTGAGAACACTTGCTACAGGTGACCTTTCGTTTGCGGCATCGAAATGTTATGATCTTGAGGTCTTCGCCGCAGGTGTCGATAAATATCTTGAAGTGTCGTCCTGTTCGAATTTCACTGATTTTCAGGCGCGCCGGGCAAATATCAGATTCAAACCCAAAGGCGGTGGGAAGTCACTTTTTGTGCACACGCTAAACGGATCGGGGCTGGCACTTCCGAGGACAATGATCGCACTTGTCGAGAACCATCAGACCAGCAAGGGAACAGTCAGAGTCCCCGAGGCCCTCCGACCGTATCTCGGAGGAGTAGAAGAGATTACTTGATGAGGTTCTACCTTGCCAGAAAACTCCCCGCGGGTTATGCAGCAGTGCCGCTGCCGTACAAGCTGTTTATGCTGTTCGGTGTCATTTTCATAGCCATCGTCTTCATATACTACACACAGCTCGTTGTCAATCAGCTCAAAGAGAAAACGAGACAGGATGTAGAGCTTTATGTCGGCCTGTATCAGGTCGCGCTCAATGACGAAACTTCGGGTATCGCGACGAATCTCATTTTCGAGCGCGTAATTAGCTCGGTCAGTTTTCCCATAATATTCGCAGACGCAGACCTCGAGCCACAATACTGGAAAGAACTGGAAGGCGTTCCTGACGGAATGGCCCCTGATGCTGATAGCGCATCGCTCAGGAAAGTCAGGGCGGTGCTGGCTGATCTTGCTGCTCAGGGGAGGTCGGTGGAAATCGTGTCCAACAACAGGCTGTTTTATCGCATGTTCTACGGCGATCCTAAGCTTGTCAGGCAACTGCAGCTTATGCCTTTCGTCGAGGTCAGCGTAATTGCAATATTCATACTTGTCGGTTTCATGGGATTTCGCAACATCAAGCGCTCTGAACAACGGAACATCTGGGTCGGCATGGCAAAGGAAACGGCACATCAACTCGGGACTCCACTGTCGGGGCTTCTGGGATGGCTGGAACTTCTTCGATCAAGACTTCCTGCGGAACCGAATGTAGGCGAATCTGAGGACTTGCCGACTGCGGAAATACTTAGCAGGATGGAAGCCGATATAAACCGCCTGGAACGGATCGCGAATCGTTTCTCGCTGATCGGTTCCACTCCGGCTCTGACTAGCGTCGATATGGACGATATCCTGTCGGACGCAGTGGAGTACTTCAGACGGAGGCTTCCTCACAGCGGAAATGGACTCAAGATCTTATTTGAGAGATATAGCAGCAGGTTTGTGAAAGTCAACAGGGAGCTCATAAGCTGGGTGTTCGAGAATCTGATCAAGAACGCACTCGAAGCGTGCGACTCTGTCAGTGGCGTGGTTCAGATCAAATCTGATATATGCAATAACGGGAAGACCGTTTGTATCGAGGTTGTGGACAATGGTCGTGGGATGAGCCCCGCCGAAGTAAAGAAGGTGTTTCAACCGGGATATACCTCGAAGAAGCGTGGCTGGGGTCTTGGATTGACTCTGGCTCACAGAATTGTCGAGGAGTACCATCGAGGCCATATCTTCGTAAAGGACAGTTCGCTCGGCAATGGAACGACATTTAGAATTGAATTGCCGTTGGCAGATGACAGCAATGCAGAGTCATAATCGAAAGGAAATAGCATGAATGTCAGGGACGTGAGCAGGCGGATACTTTGGGTCGATGACGAAATAGAACAGCTTCAGGCACACATCATATTTCTTCGAGAGAAGGGATTCGAAGTTACTCCTGTCTCATCTGGTGACGATGCTATCGCCATTGTTGGAAAAGAAGATTTCGATCTGGTGCTTCTCGATGAAATGATGCCGGTCAGGGATGGCCTCTCCACGCTCGAGGAAATCAAGGAACTGCGGCCCAACCTGCCGGTCGTAATGGTCACCAAGAGCGAAGAAGAGGATCTCATGGAGCAGGCAATCGGCAAGAAGATAAGCGACTATCTTACCAAGCCGGTGAATCCATCTCAAGTTCTTCTCGTAATCAAGCGCCTTCTCGACACGAAGAAGATTCGCGGGGATCATTTGACGAGGGACTATGTCCAGTCTTTCAACAGAATGAACCAGAGGCTTCTTGATCCGATGGGTTGGTCTGACTGGATCGATGCATATAGACAAATGTCGACATGGGAGCTGGAAATCAGCGAGTTCCGAGATGTGGGACTCGCACAGACGCATTCCGGTCAGCGAAAGGAATGGAACGCTGAATTCGCGAAGTATATAGAGAAGATGTATCCGAGATGGCTTAAGAGCAAAGAACGCCCCGATCTTTCGGTGGATGTAGTATCCCAGCACGTTATCCCGCACTTAAAGCAGAATCGGCAGGTGTTTTTCATTGTTGTGGACTGCATGCGCCTTGATCAGTGGATGATTATTCAGCCGATCATCGAGGAGTACTTCACCGTAGATCTCGATTTCTATTGCTCGATACTGCCGACTGCTACGCCATTCTCGCGAAATGCCATTTTCCTGGGGGAGTTCCCCGATAAGCTTCACGATCTCTATCCCGATTTATGGGGCAGAGGAGCTACAGAGGAATCCTCGCTCAACAAACACGAACCGGAACTCATGAAGCTTCAGCTTGAGAGAAAGAAGATCAAGCTTAAAGGCGAGCCGATGTACTCAAAGGTCCTCGATGCCGCCGAGGGAGACAATCTTGCACGAAAGATATCGACCTATCAGCATACTCCACTCATGTCGATGGTTTTCAACTTCGTCGATATTCTCGCTCACGGTCGATCCGAATCTGATATCCTCAAGGAGCTTGCTCCAAATGAGACGGCGTTCAGGTCGGTCATGAAATCCTGGTTTGAGCATTCATCCCTGTTCGAAATCCTCAAGTACCTTTCGACAATTGATTGCCATGTTGTAGTCACGACAGATCACGGCTCAGTGATCGCGGGGCGTGCAAGTCTGGTCCGGGGAAAGAGGGAGGCATCGACGAATCTGCGCTACAAGTACGGTGACAACCTTAATTGCAATCAAAAGGAAGTCATCTTTGTGAAGGACCCTGCAACATATCGCCTCCCTAAGTTCGGGATTTCGACCACGTACATTTTCGCGCGAGAAGACTACTACTTTGTCTATCCTACTCAGTACCATCATTATGAATCTAAGTATGCTGACACTTTCCAGCATGGTGGTGTATCGATGGATGAAATGATTCTTCCGGTTGCGACCCTCAAGCCGAGGCGGTGATCATCTGGTGACACTCGATAGAGTCACAAGCAGTCCCTCAGAGACGGTGAAACTGGGGGAGAGGCTGGCAAAAGAGCTTGCAGGCGGTTTAGTGGTTGGTCTTGTAGGCGAACTCGGAGCAGGCAAGACTGTGCTCATCCGCGGGATTTGTCGAGGACTCGGTTACAACGGTATCGTAAGTTCTCCCACATTCAGTCTGATGAACATCTACTCCGGAGATGTCCAAATTTACCATTTCGACTGGTATAGACTCGATGGCCCCTCAGGTCTGGATGATCTTGGTTTCGAGGAGTACGCATCCAGCAAGAAGGGAATCTGCCTGATCGAATGGGCTGACAGGATTAGTCAAGCGATTCCACCGGAGGCAATTCTCATCCATCTTGAAATTCTAAGTGACCATGAGCGAAGGATTTATTGTCCCAAGTGAGCCTGTCTGCCTCATAGTGTTTAATTGACATCCGTTTTGGCATTTTCTATATTTGGATATGAATATTCTGGCGGTAGATACTTCTACTACTGAGTTGGGTATCGGCATAGTCACCGGAAGTGGTGACGAGTATGCTCAGAGGTGGAAGGAGATCGGGCATTCTGAACCGCTGTTTCCCAGGATAGGATTCGTTTTGGATCGGGTCGATCTGGGGAGTGGGGAGATCGATCTACTTGCGGTTGTAAGCGGTCCCGGCTCATTCACCGGATTGAGAATCGGAATGGCGGGGCTTCTTGGGTGGGGGGTATCGGTTGGAATCCCGGTTCAACCAGTCGACACATTCGCTGCGATGAGGGCATCACTTGTGGATGTGACGTATCCGTTGCTTGTTGCAATTCACAGCAGAGGGGATGAGTTCTATCTGCAGTTTTATTCATCTTCAGGCGATGCGGCAGAGCCGTATGTGGGAGGGGTCGATTCAATTGTGGGACAAGTCTCCGGGGACTGTCTTGTCTGTGGATCAGGCGCCGAGAAATTTGTTGAACTGGCAGCCACGGTGATAAGAGATCGATTCAGACCTGCCCCACTTGAACTGCGCACGCCGAATCTGATCTCAGTCTGCCGCGAGGCAGAGAGGACGTTTGACGGCAAAGCGAACTCGGATTACGACGCAGAGCCATACTATATGACACTTTCACAGGCGGAAATCAATTTCGAGAACAATACAAGTAGAGATCTCTGAGATGAGTTTCGACGACCTTGATGATGTGTGCAGGATTGAGAATGATACATTCACCGATGCATGGCCGAGGTCGGTATTCGAGGATGACATCAAAAGCGAGATGACATACTGCCCGGTTGCCAGGAACGCGTCGGGAGAACTTGTGGGTTATGCCTGTCTGATGCTGTTTGCGGACGAAGCTCATCTGACGAACATCGCGACATCTCCGCAGCAGAGAGGCAATGGTATCGGAACGCAAATGATGGATCACTTGATCGAAAAGGCAAAGGCCACAGGCTGTCATGCGATGTTTCTCGATGTGCGAGCTTCCAATAGTGCGGCGATCAGCCTTTACAATAAGTACAGATTCTCTGAATTGTATCGACGGAAGTTGTATTACCGCAATCCACCGGAGGATGCAGTCGTGATGGTCCTCCCTTTAGGGGAAAGGAATTCCGATGGTTGAGTGGTTTAGGAAGTCGCGAGAAGGCCTCATATCGCAGTCAAAGAAAGACATTCCTGAAGGACTCTGGACTAAGTGTCCCGAATGCGGAGAGGTGATTTACGTCAAGGAACTCGAGAAGAATCTGAATACATGCAGTCACTGCGATTATCATTTCAAGTATGCGAGCAAGGAATATATAAAACTGCTGCTCGATGACGGCAATCTTGAAGAGCATGACATGGCTTTGATTTCGGGGGATCCGCTCAAATTCAAAGATTCGAAGAAGTACCCAGACAGGATCAAAGCGGCGCAAAAGAAGACCGGGCAGAATGATGCGGTGATATGCGGCATCGGAAGAATCAACGGCAGAGAAGTCAGCTTTGCAATCATGGACTTTGCTTTCATCGGCGGTTCGATGGGATCGGTCGTGGGGGAGAAGATTGCCAGGACGATCGAACGTGCAACATTGAGGCGCATACCGCTCGTGATAGTCTCTTGCAGTGGTGGCGCGCGCATGCAGGAAGGGATTCTTTCTCTGATGCAGATGGCCAAGACAAGCGCGCTTCTCGCGAGACTGGACGAAGTAAAGGTGCCATATATTTCTGTTCTGACTAATCCGACGACTGCCGGCGTGATGGCGAGCTACGCCTCTTTGGGTGATGTCATAATCGCTGAACCAAAAGCCCTTCTCGGATTCGCCGGGCAGCGGGTTATCAAGCAGACTATTGGCGCCGATCTGCCTCCCGGATTTCAGAGTTCAGAGTTTTTCATGGACCATGGATTTCTTGACAAAATCGTGCACCGTCGCGATCTGAAGCGCATTGTCGGTGGACTTCTGGACCTGCTGAATTGAGATGAAGTATTCCGAAGCGATTGGCTTTTTACTGAATCTCGAGCTGTTCGGAATCAAACTCGGACTCACCAATATCACGAAATTCCTGGACAGGCTGGGGAATCCTCAGGAGAGCTATCAAACAGTGCATGTTGCCGGCACCAACGGCAAAGGCTCAACTGTGGCGATGATCGAGGCGATGCTGGTGGAGAACGGTTACAAAGTAGGGAAGTACACATCGCCCCATCTCGTCGAATATCGCGAAAGGTTTCGAATCAATAAACAGAAACTGTCTGAAGAATATGTCGCCGGTTTCGTTGCAGATCATAAAGAATTCATTCGTAGCGAGAGAATCACATTCTTCGAAACCGCCACAGCGCTTGCACTACAGTCATTCAAGGATGAACAGGTTGACTTTGGTGTTGTCGAAGTGGGACTGGGTGGCCGTCTCGATGCTACGAACGTTCTCATGCCCGCTGTGTCGGCGATCACGCAGATTGCACTTGATCATCTTCATGTCCTGGGGAACACGCTCGAGAAGATCGCGGCCGAGAAAGCAGGCATTATCAAGGAGGGCATCCCGGTAGTGACATCGGCGACCGATGAGACTGCTCTTGCTGTTCTATCTCGTACCGCCGCCGAGCGGGGTTCATTGATGATGAGGCTGATCCCGGATGATCATTACAGAGTCATCGAGACAGCAATCGGTCACACGCGGTTTTCCTATTCCAGCAACGGTGACAAACCGATTGAATACACAACGAATATGCCGGGTCGGCACATGGCCGAGAATGCATCACTCGCTTTGCTTGCGCTCGACACGCTCCACAAGTCTGGTGCAGTCGATCGAGTTTCGGCAAACTCCCAAGGATTGCGGAACGTCCAATGGCCGGGACGGTTTCATATGATTGAAGGCCGTAGGAAGCAGATTTTCGACGTCGCGCACAATCCTCACGGTATGAAGGCGCTTGCTGACACACTCGACTCGCTATTTCCGGGGCAGAGGTTCGTGGTTGTATTGGGAGTATTGCAGCGACCTGATTTTGAGGACTTTTTCGCGCAGCTTGCCCGCTTCACGCGATATTTGGTGATCTGCAGGCCGGTAACTGACCGTGCAGCCGAGATGGAGGAGCTGGTGCGCAACGCCATCGCTTTCGGACTTGAGTTCGCTGTTATTGAGAAGTCGATTGAGGCATATGAGCTCGCAGTCGAGCGCTCCGGCGACGATCCGAATATCGTTATTACAGGATCGCACTATACACTTGGCGAAATATATGCTTATCTGGGAATCGCGCCGTAATCGGTAACACATACTATGTGAACGGTCGATGAATTAGATATGAAGGACAAAGGACGAAAACAGGACAACGTAGTCGAGAGGGAACCGGCTGATCCCCAGTTGCAGCTCAAGTTCGATGCAAAGATCGATGAGCTGACGCGCACGAACAAGCGCCTCAAGCGGAAAATATTCGATCTCTATACAATTTTCGAAATATCCCGGCACCTGAACACGGTGCTCAAAACAGATGACCTGCTTGACGCAATAATCCTGACAATCATTGGTCAGATGGGTATAAATGGCGCGGCAATATTTGTCCGCTCTGACGAGAATCATGAAGAATTCGTACTGGCACGGCACAGGGGCATTTCGCTGAAGGATGGAGCCGATATCAAGTTGAAACGGAGTGGCTGTCTCATAGAGCATCTGTCAAAAGAGCAGAACCGGGCGTATGATTTCGACGAACTCGTGCGAGACCTTCCAGACTGTGACAATGTGGAAGTGCTGGCCATGTGCGAGTGCGAGCTGGTTGTTCCGATGAGTCTGAAGAATGAGATTTGCGGATTGCTGCTCGTGATGTCGAAGATTTCAAAAGTGCCATTTTTTGAGGATGATAGAGATTTTCTGATGATTCTCGCCAATCAGCTCTCCGTATCGGTGGAAAACGCACATCTCTTCGAGAGTGAGAAGAACGCCTATGATGAGCTTCGCAAAATGCAGGAGCAGCTGATACAGACAGAGAGACTCGCGGCGCTTGGTCAGCTATCCGCTCGCGTTGCCCATGAGGTGAATAATCCACTTGGAATTATCAAGAACTATCTGGAACTACTCGCTCGGGAATCGCAGAAGTCAGATTCTTCGACTGAGTTTGTCTCGATTGTACGAGAAGAGGTTGATAGAATCGCGAGGATTGTCCGGCAGTTGCTGGATTTCTATCGTCCCGATTCGGGAGACATCGTTGAAACTGATGTGAGACGGGTCATCGATGAGACTCTGCTGCTGTTCGGGGGACAGCTCGAAGAGAAGCGGATCAGCGTCACCAGAAACTATAGCGCAGAATTGCCTCCCGTGATGGCCTCACCGGAGCAGCTCAAACAGATATTCCTCAATCTGCTCATGAACTCCAAGGATTTCACACCTGAGTGCGGGACGATCGTCATTTCACTTGAGTCCGATGGCCTGCATCTGTCGATTAGCATCCATGACAGTGGCAAGGGCATTCCTGAGAAGGACCTTGTAAGCATCTTCAAGCCCTTCTTCACGACACGGAAAGGGACATCAGGGACTGGTCTCGGACTGGCTGTTTGCGAGAGTATTATCAGGAGGCACAAAGGCACGATCACGGCCTCGAATCATCCGGACGGCGGGGCGGATTTCATCATTCGGCTTCCTATAACAGGGAACGGAGTTTCAGATGGTTGATCAGGCAGCGAAAATCCTCGTAGTCGACGATGAAGTGCGGATGTGCGACAGCCTTTACGCGCTTCTGACGAGCATTGGTCATGAGGTTGAGACCGCCTTCGACGGTGATTCTGCCTGCGAGAAGATCGCCACCACATATTACGATGTCGTTTTGTCGGATATCAAGCTTCCGGGGAAAGATGGTATTGATGTGCTTCGCGCCGCCAAAGACAAAGATCCCCACTCGGTAGTAATTCTTATGACTGCTTATGCTTCGCTTGAATCTGCGATGCGAGCTGTCAGCGAAGGCGCGTATGACTATTTGCTGAAGCCGGTTGAATTCTCGCATCTCAAGCTCGCTGTTGACAGGGCAATCGACAAGCGGCGGTCCGATAGGGCCCGCGAGCAGCTTGTGAACGAATTGCAGCAAAAGAATCATCTTCTGAAGCGCAGAATCGCAGAGATCAATGCTCTCTATCGAGCAGGCAAGTCGCTCTCTACGACGGTCGAACTTCCGGAACTTCTTGCGCAGATAATCAATCTTGCGACCACGGTAATCGGAGCCGCAACCGGATCAATTATGCTCCTTGACAGAGACAGCAACGAGTTGAGGATACAGGCAGGTCTCGGAGTCGACAGGCAGGTTATGAATAACACCGTTCTGCCGCTGGGGTCGTCTATTGCAGGATATGTCGCGCAGTCAGGCAAGCCGGTGATGGTGGAAGATATCGAGAAAGACCAGAGGTTCAAGAGAACAGCAAAGGATCACTATCAGTCCAAATCCTTCCTGTGCGTGCCGCTGAGAATCAAGAACGAAATCCTGGGGGTCATCAATCTGACCGATAAAAAGGGCGATGAAGTCTTCGGTCGCCAGGACATGAAACTTCTCACAACTTTCGCTTCACAAGCGGCAATGGCTATTGACGACGCTAACCACTATGAAGATGCTCGCAGAAAACTCAAACAGTTCGCTGTTCTGTACGAGATTGCGTCGATGATTCCGGCGATCGAGAGATTTGACAGAATGAGCTCCTTCATCCACGAGTCAATAAAAGAGATTATACCTTTGGACTTCTCAGTCTGGATGTCATGGAATAACCGATCAAAGAAAATGGTCGTCACTTTCTGGGAAGGATGGGCTAAGGAGTCTGCGGCAGAACTGTTGCAGAGCGAGATCACACTGACTGACAGCGAAGTCTCCAGCGGACCGGAGAGGACATCGAAAGTCAGGGATTTCATCAAGAGCAATCTTCCCGAAGGTGAGAGGATCGCCGCATTTTCATCAGTCCCGATTTATGCGCAGGGTATGCTGCACGGCCTATTCTGCCTTGGCAGCCTCACCGAAAAGGTGTTTGCAATCGATCACGAATATATCTCCTCAATTATCGCTTCTCAGGCGACGTCCGTATATGAGCGGCAACGGGCTATTCTGAATGCTACCAGACTGATGACCATGGGAAACATGATGTCGGAGATCTCGCACGATCTCAAGAAACCGCTGACGAACATCAGAGGCAGTCTTCAGGTATTAAAGGCACGCATCAGCAAAGAATCCAGGGACGTAGAAATCATCGACATAGTCGATCAAGAGTTGCTTCGGCTTTCTCAGCTCGTCAGAGAACTGGTCGATTTCTCCAATCCAAACAAGTACCAGATGGAGAAGAGGAAAATCGAAGACGTTCTGCTGCAGGTTTTGAAGTTGGTCGATACCGATGCCAGAAAGCGGAATATCGAGTTCGATTCCGACTTCGCCCCCAATCTGCCGGCCATATCGCTTAACTACAACGAGATGATAGAGATCATGCTCAATCTTGTCATGAACGCTTTTGATGCGATCAGGGGGGAGGGGGGCAAGGTCCGATTCATCACGTCACTTTACAAAGATCCGGATGAAAGCAAGGATTATGTCCGGGTTGAAGTGGTCGACAACGGAGTCGGCATTGAGCCAGAGGATCTGGATAAGATATTCGAACGGTACCACACAAGTAAAGAAACGGGAACCGGACTTGGGCTCGCCGTTGTGGAACGTATCATCATGGCGCACAATGGCAAAGTGAATGTCTCTTCACGTGTCGGTAAGGGGACATCGTTCTTCGTAGATTTGCCTGTCTAACCCGTCCCAGCACAATAGGTTGGTTTTTGTTGACCATTGGCGGTTTTTAGCGATATTCAATTGCATGTGTTTGCAGGAAATACGCATGCAAATGCTTAATTTTCGGAACCTTGAGCCGATAAGTTAGTTTAGATAGATGCATCAAAGAGGTTGCAATGAAACAAGATAGAGTGAAGCTGCTGATCATAGACGATGATCCGAAAGTCTCCTGGATACTCTCCGAGGGGCTGGAGGGAGATTATGAGATCCTGACAGCCAGGGATGGAATCGAAGGAATTCAGATTGCCTCGACTGATAAGCCGGAGTTGATCTTGCTCGATATCAAGATGCCCGGCATGAGCGGACTTGAAGTCCTCAAGAAGTTGAAGAAGTCTGACCTTCCGTCAGATGTCATCATGCTGTCCGGTCACGGTGAGACCAAGTATGTCGTCGAGTCTATTCACAATGGTGCTGAAGAGTTCATCAACAAGCCCTTTGATGTCAAGGAAGTCGAAATTCATCTCCAGTCTGTTCTGGAGAAGGCACGGCTCAGAAAGGAACTGCGCCGGGTCAACGAGGAATTAAGGGCGAAGTCACAGTACGATGCATTTATCGGCGACTCTCCCAAGATACTCGAAGTCAAGAATTTGATCGAACAGGTTGCTGACAGCGATCTGACAGTGTTGATTCGAGGTGAGTCGGGTACAGGCAAGGAGATCGTTGCACGCATGCTGCATGAGCTGTCGTCACGATCGGCCAATGCATTCTCCAAAGTCAATTGCGCCGCCATTCCGAGAGAGCTTCTTGAAGCAGAGCTTTTCGGATATGAGAAGGGCGCATTCACTGGTGCTCACAAGACCAAACCGGGACGATTTGAGGTCGCAAACAAGGGGACGATGTTCCTCGATGAAATCGGCGACATGCCACTTGAGCTCCAGTCGAAACTTCTGCAGGTTCTCGAACAGCAGGAATTCGTCAGAGTCGGCGGAGTCAACAATATTAAGGTCGACCTGAGGATCATATGTGCTACAAATCGTGACCTGGACGTGGCAATTTCCAACCAGCAGTTTCGTGATGATCTGTTCTACAGGCTGAATGAGATAACCATCTATCTACCACCCTTGCGTGAACGCAGGGATGACACCCCGCTGCTGGTAGAACATTTTATGAAGAAATATTCTACACTCTATAAGAAAGAACTCCAGCCTCTTTCGAGGGAAACGATTTCGATGCTTGTCGAATATGACTTTCCGGGCAATATTCGTCAACTCGAAAATCTCGTCAAGCAGGTCATAGTCCGGGAAGATGAAGGCATTGTGGATGATTTGCTGTTGAGGGGCCAGAAACTCCAGCCCGCGAGATCATATCAGCCGGCATCGCAGCTCCAACCTGTTGCTGCTGGATTCGCTGCTGAGGCTGAAACAGCCTCACAGCCGGACTATTCCTTGAAGAAAAGAATATCCAGAGCAGTCGCCGTAGAAGAGAAACGGCTGATCTCGGAGGTGCTGACTAAGGTCAATTGGAATAGAAGAAAAGCTGCAGAAATCCTCGAGATAAGTTACAGGTCTCTTCTTTACAAGATCAAAGAGTACAGAATCAACGAGATCGAATAGCCGAACCTATGCAGAAATTGTGAATCCGATTGCGCAACTTTTGAACAGTTGGTTGATTACATAAGCTGTTCTCTATCCCAAGAAATCTCATATCGTGCAATTCTTCATAGGTTTCGATGACTCTGTATACCAGAGTCGGATGCCGCACTCCTGAAGGCACAGTAGTTGCTGTCTTAATTTACTTGGCTAAACGGGCGGGAGGTTCGGTGTTTTTTTCTGACGCTAACGGCGGTTCATCCAGTGAACTCGACAGAGTGATAACAAATCACAATGATTTTGCATCAGTTGTGCGCCACGAGTTGAAGCGATCTGAGCGTTACTGCTCGTTTGTGTCGCTTATGACTCTGCGTTTGGCCGAACTCGCCGATCGCCTCCAGAAGAAATTTCCAGCCGACAATGTCAAGGCTGAAGAATTCATAGCCCGGCTCTGCAATGTTATCAGGGCGACAGTCCGCTCGACTGACGTTGTCTCGCGGATGGATCGTGATAGGATTGGGTTGCTGCTTGCCGAGACTCCCCGCGAGGGAGCCGTGACGCTTGCCAGCCGGCTCTCGGACAATCTTTCCGGCTTCCTGGACAAGACGGGAGAGCAGACATCCAAAGTTGATGTTCTAATCGAAATCGGGTCGTTTCCGGGCCCTGATCGCGAGACTATCGAGCAGATGCTCAAAGACTTTGTAAACTAATTATAGTCACTCCTGTTGACAGTCTGATTGTGCTTTCGTATTATCGTGTACTTCGATTGGAGCGCGATGAACGAAATCGGCAATAGCGACTTATTATTTTCTCTGGAAAATGTGAGCTTGGATGGCGAATCCAGACCTGTGCTCGATTCCGTCAATCTCCATCTCCAACCGCGGCAACTCTATCTCATAGCAGGACCATCCGGAGGGGGCAAGACCAGCCTGCTCCGATTGTTGAACGGGCTCGTGTATCCTTCATCGGGGAGTGTCAGGTATCTTGGCAAAGATGTCTGTGATTACAATCAGCCATCTTATCGGTCCGAAGTAGTATCTATATCCCAGGAGCCGGTGATGTTCCCCGGAACGGTGAGCGACAATATCGCCGTTGCATTCTCCTACGCATCGAATGCCTCAAAGAAAATGGATGATGTCGAAGTGCTACAACTGATGGACGGGTTGGGGCTTAGCAGGGAACTGTTAAAGCAAGATGTTAATATCTTGTCAGGTGGCGAGAAGCAGCGGGTGGCCTTAATACGTTCTCTGATTCTCTCGCCGGAAGTGCTTCTGGCCGATGAGCCGACCTCTGCGCTCGATCCGCATTCGGAGGAGAAAGTATTTGAGATGTTTGGGCGGCTCAAGGGGAGCCTGTCGCTTGTGGTGGTTTCGCACTCGACAAGATTCCTGACTCTGGCCGATGAAATAGTCCTCATTGCGAGAGGGAAGATCATAGAGAAGCGAAAGACGATAGACGCTCAGCAGTTCAAAGACTTCCTCGAGGATGAAGATGGGGGCAGGAATGGCTGAACAGATTGGAATGTACCAGCTTGCGGTAGCATACCTGATGCTGGTAGTTGTGTTCTTTCTTGCAATGTCGAACAGCCTTCGAATCAGCAGGGAACTCGTTGTGGCAACCCTGCGCATGACGCTGCAGCTTTTCGCTGCAGGTCTGCTGCTGAAGTACGTTTTCAAGATTGATTTCTGGCTTGCTTCGGTGGCGCTGATCGTCATCATGATTGCATTCGCCGTCACGGTCGTCCTTGGACGACTCGAGATTAGGGTGAAGCGTTTGCCTTTGATTCTGTTCGCATCCATGGGCATCGGCAGTCTCTCGGTGCTCGCCATATTTATCTTCCTGGTAATCGGTCGCGAGCCGTGGTATGATGCGCGCTATGTTTTGCCGCTGGGAGGAATGATTATAGGAAACTCCATGACTGCCTGCGCGCTGGTCACCGAGCGATTCATCGCTGAAGTCATCGGCAAGAGGGACCAGATCGAGACCAGTCTTGCTTTGGGCGCAACCTACAAAGAAGCTTCGATGACAGCATTGCGTACGGCCTACCGCGCCGCGCTCGTGCCGACAATTGCCTCAATGACCGGGATGGGAATCGTCCATTTGCCTGGCATGATGACCGGGCAGATACTTTCCGGAGTCGAGCCGATGCTGGCAGTCAAGTACCAGGTCGCGATCATAGCCGCGATACTTGCCGCGGCAGCGTTGAGTTCGCTTGTGATGCTCAATCTGCTGAGAAGCAGACTATTTAACAAATGCCATCAGATTGAACGTGCCGTCTGAGTCTTCTGCAGGATGCGACACGAACGTCCGGGAGTATTAACCGGCAGGCTGGATGCCTGCCGGCGTCAAGAGGAAAGAGCCAAGGGCTTTTCTTGTTCAGTCGTCCCCTGCGAGCTTCAGAATCAACTAAGATTGAAGTCCGACGGCGCGGTGCTGATTTCGTAGATTACCGCAAACGTCATTGAGCTCCGCAGTTCGAACTCAACCACGCCCTGTGAATTCGGAAGACCGGTCGTGACTTCGTAATACTTGTCTTCGACCAGCCTGTACAGCGTGAATTTTGCCTTTGTCGAGTACACTGAAGGCGATTCAATGTCGGTTTCGATACCGAGCTGGAACGCTCCGAAGAGCGCGATGCTGATTGGTGTGAATTCATAGATCTCAAGGTGCTGACCCATCTTGTTCACACCTTTGCTGGCTGATACGGAGACGATTTCATCCGCCAACATGAATCCTGAAGGGAATGTGACCGTGCGATCTTGTCCGTCCAGATAGACAGTCACAGTGCCGCCAGCAGTGCCGATGATCTTCTCATTCGTGGTGGTCAGCACCGGTTCGTCGACATCAAACATGAGATTCAGGTTCCAGAATTCAGGATCGTCACCTTCATCATCTGGCGGGCCAATTTCATCTGCATCACCTGCAAGGATTCTTGATGATGCGGCTGGACAGCCGAGATTGTCATCCGAGCAACTGATGAGGATGAAGCTGAAGATTGCCATCAGTGCAAAAGCTGCGACGATTAGCTGGGAATGTGATTTCATGAATGTTATCCTTTCCTGAAAACAGTTGTACGAACAGATCGATACGCAAACGCGATACCACACGGCGCAAAAGGAGGTGGCGGATTATAAGTGTATGGCAATGGTTGACTTGAGTTCACGCCGCTCTGGAGACACTCATCTGTCGAGCGAGCCTTATCATGGGATTCCCCCAATAATCCAATGCCATACCGCCATAATAACACCAAATCAGCAGGAAAACCCCAGCGCCGCTGGTGACGGAATCTTGTGCCTGATCGTGCGGAATAATAATCTTGACACTGTGACGCCCTGCGATATCTTTGCGACGATGGAACTGGCAATCTCGACATGTTACGATTATCGCGTCAGCTTTGACAAATCGCTGGAATACATCCGCCATGCAGGGTTCGGTGTTGTGTCACTGGGCGGCAAGCTGAGTCACTCCGAATATCATAAGCCGGAGGGAAGGCGCATGATCTCGGATGTTCAGCAGCGAACCGGGATCAGGATAGACTCCATTCACGCACCGTTTGGATCGACCGCAGATATCACTCAGTCCGAAGAGGCGCTGCGTCGTTCGGCTGTCATGGATATCAAGAGGTGCATTGCTGCCTGCAAGGAGCTCGGAGTCAGGATTGCGATTCTGCATCTCAATTCCTACCGAACGGATGGAATATCGCAGAGAATGAAGAAGGTCAGAGAGAGTCTTTCGGAGTTGACGTCATTTGCGGGAGAGAATGGTGTCAAAGTTGCCGCGGAGAATCTGCCCGGTGACAACTCCCTGATAATTCTGAAATATGCACTCGATCTGTTCGGAGCCGATTGCCTCGGGCTCTGCTTTGACAACGGTCACGCAGAGCTGCATCCGGAAGCCTTTGATCTACTGGACAAATACCAGGATCGATTGCTCGCGCTGCATTTGCATGACAACGATTCTGTAAAGGACCTGCACCTGCTGCCGTTTGAAGGGAAATGCAATCTGCCGAACCTGGCTGCCCAATTGAACAAAGCCAGTTCGATTTGCCCGATAACAATCGAATCAGAAGTGACTAATTCAGTTCATAAGAACCCGGAGAAATTCCTTGCACAGGCGTATGAGGCAGGCGAGAAGTTCACGAGAATGCTCAAGACGTGAGTACTTCACCGTCGATAGCGCACAATCTCTGCAAATTACCTTCCACGGTTTTTTGCGTTGACAAATCTGATAGTATTGTTTTTGCTATGTGCACTTTGAGTCGTTCCGGCCGGTAAAGCTATTAATTGCATACAGGCCCGAGTTCATTAGAAATATTGGGGACAACAATCAATGAAGATTTCGATTTTCGGTTTAGGCTATGTAGGAACAGTGATGGCAGGGTCGCTTGCCTCTGCGGGGCATGAAGTAACCTGCGTAGACATAAGCCAGACTAAGATTGATCAGGTAAACGCAGGACGTTCGCCCATCCATGAAGCCCGCATGGAAAAACTGATATCTGATGCCTATGACACGGGACGGCTCAGGGCGACTTTCGACGCTCGTGCCGCTGTCCTGGATTCTGAGATGTCGATAATTACTGTCGGTACGCCTTCGAATGCCGACGGAGAGATCGATATGACGTTCGTAAAGCGTGTTTGCACGAAGGTTGGCCAGGTTCTTGCAAGAAAAGAGAGCTTCCATACGATCGTCATTAGAAGCACAGTACTTCCCGGAACCACCGAGGAGATGATTATTCCGATAATAGAAGCCGAATCGGGCAAGAAGATATTTATCGATTTTGACGTCTGCATAAACCCTCAGTTCCTTCGTGTCGGATCGCTGATCGATGACTTCAATAATCCTCCTTACATCCTGATCGGTCAGCAGGATGACAGGGCGGGTGATAGAGTAGCGAAGCTGTATGATGAAATAACTGCCGAGATAATCCGCACATCGATTCGATCTGCCGAAGCGCTGAAGTATTTGTGTGACGCATTTCACGGGGTGAAGATGTGTTTCGCCAACGAGATCGGTGCTGTCTGTAAGGGGCTTGACATTGATTCCCACCATGTTATGGATTTGCTGCGGAAAGATGAGAAACTGAATGTGTCGGGCGCCTATCTGTCGCCGGGCCCGGCGTTTGGAGGTCCGTCTATCGGCAACAGCATCCGCACTCTTCTGAAGACATCGGGGGTAAGAATGTCCGAGTTGCCAACGCTTGCCTCGCTGTCGAATTCCAATAACGCACACATCGGGCGCATTGTGAAGGCAATACTGGCCACCGGAAAGAAGAGAATCGGGCTATATGGTCTGGCGTTCAAGGCGGGCACTGACGACTTGCGGGAATCGCCGATGGTGAAAATCGGTGCTACGCTTATTGAGAACGGATGCGAGATTCTTGCTTATGATCAGGCTGTATCGTACTCAGATCTGTTGGATTCAAACAAGGATTATGTCGAAAGCATGATTCCCAATCTGCGCGATGTGCTCGCGGGGTCATTTGATGAGCTATTCAGTTGGTCGGACGTCATCGTGGTCGGGCATAAGGATGATCAGCTTGAATACCTTGCGACGCTCGACACCGACAAGATCATTATCGATCTGGTCAGGATAGCAGACGATGTGTCAGATGCCGGCGGCAACTATAGTGGAATATGCTGGTAATGGCTTAATCGGTTATCGACAGAAGTTTCTGAAAATGGGGCAGTCATGGGACAATCGCGGGTCATCGCACGTGTCATGCGTGCAATGTGTGTTCTCCTCTCGGCAATACTGCTGTTTCTTCTAATTCGCGCGTACAGCGATAGGGGCATGCTGTGGTTAGTGCCATACCTCAAATGGGAGTTCAGCACGCCGATTGATCGGGAGCAAATCGCGTGTCCACAGGATATTGTACTGGCCGTTGTATGCCCAATCACTGCCGAGACTGATACGATCGCAATGGAGCAAGGGCTCGACTCGCTCGCGGGAGTTATCTCTAATTACACGGACAGCGATTCGAGCATATTCAGGATCACTTTTGCGTCACGTGCAGATTCAACTCGGCTCAAGCTGCTAAGCGATTTCTGCAAGAGTGGATTGGGCGAAGTGGAATACTTGCTCCGGAGCGAATTCGATACTGCCTTTGATGCAGGACAGATGCTCGATGACGATCTGGACATCTTGAAGTCCTTTGGATGGGCCAAGACAGTCGATTCCGAGGTTTGCTTTACTGTGCTGCGAGAGCGTCCTGTCTCTCTTCGTCTGGATCGCGAAATCTGTTCGTCCTTGAGCCAACTGGCCGCTCAAGGTTGCTATTTTGACTTGAGCGAATCTGATCGCCATAGCACGAGCCGGTTAACCAGCGTTAATTCTATATATCTGGTGTCGACGCGGTTGGATGATGCCGGTTTGTACTCGGATAAATACGAACTTGTTGCCGGAAAACTCGGCAGAGGCAGATTACTCGTTATCGATAGCCCTTTATTGATAGACTGGAGCGACTGGCGAGATGTGTATGTGCCGTTTGTTGATGATGGCAAATTGACGCCTGGCATACTGGCAGATTCAAGACGAGTCAGTAGTTGGATCAGAGCCGATGTTCATGTGACAGGCCAGCCGAACTGGATATTTGTCAAACTTGTCATCGATAGCCTTTTGAATGTCGAACCCGCTTCTCACCTGATTGCATCAATTGACAGAATGCTCGAGTATCTTCAGAGACTACCCAACGATGGACAATACCGTGTTCACTTTGTAACCGCTCGCGAGATGTACAACATCGCTCGTGCCGCCGAGGCGGGCATGTCAGGAAATGCCGACGATTTCCGCGATTACCTGATCAAGCCATATAGCACGAGCTCGCGCTGATCTGGTTGAACCGAGATGATGAAGCAGAAGCAGTTTAGCAATCGGGAGTGCCGTCACCGTTGGTATCGCATGGTTGCGGACCACCGGTGAAGATATAAGAAATCAAGTACACGACATCATCGATATCGATGGCGCTGCTGCAATCGGCATCGCCTGTTTCGATGGGGACGGGAGGAGGGCCACCCGTAAATATATAGGATATGAGAAATACAGCGTCGTCAATGTCGATCTCTGTGCTACCGTCGGCATCGCCGCAGTTGGAAAAGCATTCGACAGTCCATGTATGCGTGTCCCTCAGGAGATTCTCCGCGTCGGTTCTGACACGTGAGGTTGTGTCCGTCACCTCGATGGTTACTTGATGAGTTCCACCGCATATTTCAGCGGCTTTAACAAGGTAATCCGTGGCATTCTCGCCGGGGATCGGCGAGCCGTCCATGTACCATTGAACAGCCAGATCGTGATAGGTCGGCGCCATTGGCTGGATGCTGAGGGTGATAGTGTCAATCTCCGCAAGCAGAATAGTCGTCTCAGTAGGTGAGTAGTACTCAATCGGAGAGAGACGAGAATATTGCGATATCACTAACTGCTCTTTGCATACTTCACAAAAGTCGTTGTACAGGTTTCGCATCTCGCAGGCCAACTCCGGTCGATACCAACCCAGCGGTTCATAGCACGCACCTTCGAATAATCCGACGACGTTTTGCCATTCCGAGGTCTCCGGAGTAGGAACAGGCGTGCTTGAAAGAATCCAGTTTGTCCACTTGATTAGCTCTCGGTTGGTTTCAGCAGTAGTGTTCGGTGATTCATACCCGTAGTAGCCGGGTGTGTAATCTTCGTATTCATCAGCGAGTTCCCCGAACGAGTGACCAAGCTCGTGCTTGACTATTTCCGGGGCAGCCGGGTGCGTGGAACTCAGAGCCATAACGCCGCCCGAGCCGCCATATTCAGAGTCATTGACCAGCAGGAGTATTATGTCATATTCGGGAATGAGCGCTTCGAGAAGATCATATACTTTTCCCTCGCCGTGCGAGTAAATGGGGTCATAGTCGTTTGGTGGGATTGTGATCAGACGCTGTATTCCATAGCTGTCATAAGTGCTGTTGAAGTATGTCTCCCGATAAATGCCAGAGAATGGATGGTCCGAGCCTGACTGCAGAGATGCGACGTAAATGGTGAAGACGTTGAAATAAGTGCTGTATTCGGAGAATGGTACTGTGCTATTGAGGAAGAAGTCCATCATATCAGCGGCATCTGCATCGAATTCGTCCGCTTCAAGTGCATTGTATCCCTCAGCAAGGATCACAATGTTAAGTCGCTTGTCGACCGGACCATTATCGACAATTTGATTCAGTGTCCCCTGTGACAGGGCGAGGGACGGATAGAGAGCCAGTATGCACGTCACTGCGGTTGCCAGGAGGGCAGAGATGGATAATCTCATCGCTCCATCTCGCTTTCGAGATTAAGCCTGATCTTGCCGAGGAGATTCCCTCGATCAACCGTCAGCTTGCCGTTCGACTTGTCGATTCGATAGAAGCTGATCGATTCGATCTCAATCCGGTGCGCGATTCGAACAACAAAGTCAGTTTCCTGCAAGCTGACCAGCTTACTCCTGAGCCTCCCCGGTTCATAGGGATCCTCGTATTCGAGGCGTTTCTCCAGAGGATTGTTGACTGAGCCATGCGCCAGGACAGATCCGTCACGTGATTCGACTTCGTAGTATATCTCGCCTCTTTGAGACGAATCTCTGCGTTCCTTGAGTATCCCCTCGACTGACCTGGCCCGGACGAGTGAGATGCCGGTTGAATCCGCATGCAGTGTGAGAAAGACGA
>Ga0180009_10002030_pt1 | contig 23938 bp, 19 predicted proteins | sample OS_PC_MetaG_FD_123537 | JGI IMG/M metagenome (GOLD analysis project Ga0180009, IMG submission 123537) | Groundwater microbial communities from the Aspo Hard Rock Laboratory (HRL) deep subsurface site, Sweden - OS_PC_MetaG | ecosystem: Environmental > Aquatic > Deep subsurface > Groundwater...
TCCCCACGAGTTGATCGCGGGGAATCTTGGAGATTCGTTCCATGGCGGGGTTGTAAAGGGTGTAGCGGTAGTTCGTATCGAGGGCCAGGACCCCTTCGGTCATGGACTCGAGGATGTTCTTGTACAACTCCTCCTGTTCGGCCAGGGCCAACTCGGCCATTTTCCGGTCCGTCTCGTCCGTGACCACGCCGAACAACCGATGGACCTTTCCATCCGGCCCCCGGATGGAAAGGCCCCGGTCGCGCACCCAGCGCTGGGTCCCGTCCGGCCTGACGATCCGATACTCGACCTCCCAATAGCCGGGATAGCCCCCGCGCAGAATGTCCAGGACCCGGTCCCGGTCGTCGGGGTGAACATAATCCAGTAGCGTCCGGGGCGAGGCATGAATCGGGTCCGAGGGGCCGCCGTAGATTTTTTCAAAGCCCGGGCTGACGTAGTTGGTTTCAGGACGGTTGAGGGCGCCGATCCACAGGACCGCGTCGAGGTGCTCGGCGAAGAGGCGGAACCGTTCCTCGACGCTCTTGAGGGCCCGGTTTTCCGCCTCCAGGGTCTCAACCCGTTTCAGCAGGTCTTCGTATGCGGGATCGCCAGTCATACTCGTCTGCCTTTAACCCGGATTTTGAAGCTGCCTTCTACTGCGGTGCCGAAATGCATGCTGCAACGCTCGTCTCCAGCTTTTTGACCTCGACGTATCATTTGATACGCCTGCGTCCAAAAACCGGTCCAACTTCGCGTTTCGCCCAGCATTTCGACGCCTCGCTACGAAGCCAACCGCATAATTCGGGTTAAACACAGGCCGCGGAAGCGGTGGAAGTCGAAAAACAGTCCAACAATTTGATGTGAATCATTTTCAGGAAACCCCCGCCCCCGGGGTCCCCTGGATTGACAGCGAACGACAACAAGCCCGTGTTCACAAAATATAGTATACAAGCAGGGGGCCTGAAATTCAATCGATGAAGTCCCGGGCAAGGATTTCGTGAACCGGGATATTGGGGTTCGAGTCGCCGGCGACAGGGCGATCCAGCAACGACGGAAACCGCTGAAAGGTTTCAGCCCTCCCGGTTCAGCCCCTCTTTACAAGCCCTCAGGTCTTGTGTTCGAAAACATGAACGTCTCGCTGGGGGAAGGGGATGCTGACGCCTTCCTCGTCGAAACGCTTTTTGATCTTTTCCGTGACCTCGAAATGGACGTTCCAGTAGTCCGAAGACTGGACCCAGGGCCGGACGGCGAAATTGACGCTGCTGTTCGCCAGTTCGAGCAGGCCGATGGTCGGGGCCGGGTCCTTGAGGACGCGCGGGTCTTCATCCAGGACGGCGGCCATGATGGCCTTGGCCTTGTCGATGTCGTCCCCGTACCCGATGCTGAAGACCATATCCAAACGCCGGGTGCCTTTGGTGGAATAGTTGACGATGTTGCCCTCGGTCAGCTTGGCGTTGGGAATGATGATCGTCTTGTTGTCCGGCGTCTTGACCTGGGTGGTGAAAATCTGGATTTTTTCCACCGTGCCCCCCACGCCGGCGCCTTCGATGTAGTCGTCGATCTTGAAGGGGCGAAAGATGAGCATCAGGATGCCGGCCGCGAAGTTGGACAGCGAGCCTTGGAGGGCCAGGGCCACGGCCAGGCCGGCCGCGCCGATCAGGGCCACGAAGGAGGTGGTCTGGATGCCCAGTTGGCCCAGGGCGGCCAGAACGAAGAAGGCCAGCAGAAAGTAGTAGGTCAGGCTGAAAACAAAGGTGGTCAGGATCGGATCGACGCTTCGCTTGTCCATGACGCGGTGTATGACGCGGCTCATGATTTTCGCGACCCAGCGGCCGATTATCAGGATGGCCAGGGCGGCGACGATCTTGAGGCCGTACACGGTCAGCAGTTCCCAGACTTTGGGGAGCACCGTTTCCAGGGTCATAAATCCTCCTTGAGCGGTTCGGTTTAGGGGCGGTTGCCCGGGTGCTTCAGGCGTGGTTTCGCAACTGAAGCTCCAGGGGATGAGGCCGCGTTCGACTTCCGGACAGACCGGGATGAAGTCGAAAAACCGGCCCAAAGTGTCGCGAACATAGTGGCCTATTTGGTTACCGCTGCCGTATTCGGACCCGTATGGATTCCAAGCTTCATTATCGCCCGAATCGTTCGATTTATCAACGCCCGTTCCATTTTGCCCGCCTCCGGCTGCGGTCGAACGGGCGAAAAATTCGGCCGATAAGGGTTGACCGCTTCCGGCCATCCAGTGTATAAACAGATTCAAATTCGCAAAATACTTATTATTCAACGGGATATAAGGCAGATTCGTTTGCGGGAGGTCTCCGTGTCTACGAGAAATTTCCTTTTGCGACGAACGATCGTCCTGATTCCCACATTCATCGGTATCACCCTGGTGGTCTTCATCATGATCCGGGCCATCCCCGGAGACCCCATCCTGACCATTCTGGCCGAAGATTACTCGCCGGATGCAGCCCAGGAGTACCGGGAAAAGATGGGGCTGAACAAGCCCATCGCCGTTCAGTACCTGATCTGGCTCAAGGGGATTGTAACCGGAGACTGGGGCCGATCCCTGCTTTCCCGGAGGCCGGTCCTGGACGAAATCCTCAGGTGCCTGCCCGTGACCCTCGAACTCCTGGCCCTGGCCCTGGCCCTGGCCATTCTATTCTCGATACCTTTTGGGGTCATTTCCGCGGTCAAACCCAACTCGCCGAGGGATTACTCCCTCATGACCCTGTCCATGCTGGGCATATCGCTGCCGGAATTCTTTCTCGGGGCCCTGCTCCTGATCGTCTTCGCCCTCAAGCTGCGCTGGCTGCCGGCCACCAGCTACGCGCCGCTTTCCAAGGGTCTGGTCCAGAATTTGAGCCACATGATCCTGCCGGCCCTGACCCTGGGCCTGGCCCGCATGGCCATGTTCACCCGCCTGGTCCGCAACAGCATGCTCGAAGTCATCCGCCAGGACTACATCGACACGGCCCGGGCCAAGGGCGTCTCCGAATGGTGGGTCATCAACAAGCACGCCCTCAAGAACGCCCTGATTCCCACCGTGACCGTGATCGGACTCCAGATCGGGTACCTGATCGGCGGGGCCATCATTGTGGAAAGCCTGTTCTCTCTGCCCGGAATCGGGTCGCTGGGCATCGACGCCATCCTGACCCGGGACTACACCATGGTCCAGGGCTTCGTCATCGTCTCGGCCAGCGGCTTCCTCCTGGCCAATTTCGCCGTGGACCTGGCCTACCTCTTCCTCGATCCCCGCATCCGGGTGCGTTAGTCATGGAAAAAAAGCGGGGCATGGTCCGCATCGTTTTCCGGCGGCTGGTCAAACGCAGGACCGCGGCGGCCGGGCTCATCGTCTTCGTTTTCATGATCCTGGTCGCCCTGCTGGCCGACTACATCGCCCCGTACGGACCCAACGACATGCTGGACGACATGCAGTACAAGGCGCCCTCGGCGGCCCACCCCATGGGCACGGACATGCTGGGCCGCGACGTCCTGAGCCGGGTCATTCACGGCAGCCGGGTCTCCCTGGCCGTGGGCCTGGTCTCGATGATCGCGGCCTCGCTCCTCGGCATTCCCCTGGGCATCGTCTCGGGCTACTACGGCGGCTGGATCGACCAGATATTCATGCGGGTCGTGGACGTCTTGCTGGCCTTTCCCGTGTTTCTGTTGGCCATCATGATCATGGTCGTCCTCAGCCCCAGCGCGGCCAACGTGGCCGTGGCCCTGAGCATCGTTTACGTGCCGCGATACATGCGCCTGGTCCGGGGCGTGGTCCTTTCCATCCGGGAGCACGAATACATCGAAGCGGCCCGGGCCCTGGGCGTGCGTCCCTGGCGGATTTTCCTCTTCCATATCCTGCCCAACTGCCTGGCCCCGGTCATGGTCATGGTGACCATCTCCGTGGGCGTGGCCATCATCGCGGAAGCCAGCCTCAGCTTTCTGGGCATGGGCACCCAGCCGCCCATGCCCTCCTGGGGTTCGGACCTCCGGGAGTCTCTCAACACCATGGAACTCAATCCCTGGCTGGCCCTGTTTCCCGGTTTGGCCATCCTGCTGACCGTCCTGGCCATCAACATGCTCGGCGACGGGCTGCGGGACGCCATCGATCCGAGGCTCAAGCAATGAGCGAGGCCCTGGTCGAAATATCCGGTTTGAAGACCCACTTTTTCACGGAAGACGGCGTGGTCCGGGCCGTGGACGGCGTGGACCTGTCGATCCGGGCCGGCGAGACCCTGGGCCTGGTGGGGGAGAGCGGCTGCGGCAAGACCGTGACCGCCAAGTCGATCCTGCGGCTGATCCCGGAACCGCCGGGACGGATCGTGGCCGGCCGCATTCTCTTTCAGGGCCGCGACGTGCTAGGGCTGTCCAAAAAGGAACTGCGCCGCGAACTCCGGGGCAACCGGATCGCCATGATCTTCCAGGACCCCATGACCTCGCTCAACCCGGTTTATACGGTCGGCAATCAGCTTTCCGAAGTCTTCCGCATCCACCGGGGGCTGGGCCGCCGCCGGGCCCTGGCCGAAAGCGCGGCCGCCCTGGGCGGCGTCGGCATCGCCTCGCCGGAACGCATGATCCTCGAATATCCCCACCGCTTTTCCGGGGGCATGAGGCAGCGGGCCATGATCGCCATGGCCCTGGCCTGCCATCCGCTGCTACTGATCGCCGACGAGCCCTCGACCGCCCTGGACGTGACCATCCAGGCCCAGATTCTCGAACTCATGCGGGGGCTCAAGCGGGAGCTCGGGACGGCCATTCTGCTTATCACCCACAACCTGGGCGTGGTGGCCGAAATGGCCGACCGGATCGCGGTCATGTACGCCGGCCATGTGGTCGAGTCCAGCGAGGCCATGGACTTTTTCGACCGGCCCCTGCACCCATACTCGACCGGCCTGCTCCATTCCTTTCCCGGCCGGGCCGACCGCCGGGGGCGCCTGACGCCCATTCCGGGAACCATCCCCGACCTGATCCAGCCGCCGCCGGGCTGCCGGTTCCACCCCCGTTGCGATCGGGTCATGCCTCGCTGCCGGCAGGACTTTCCGCCGATCTTCGACCTGCCGGGCGGACGCCAGGTGAGGTGCTGGCTTTATGAGCAGTGAGTCCGCCGGTCCGATCCTGAGCGTCCAGGGCCTGAAAAAGCACTTTCCGGTGCGGGCCGGCCGCCGCATCCGCGGAGTCAGGCCCCGGGTCAAGGCCGTGGACGGCGTGGATTTCCATATTATGGAAGGCGAAACCCTGGGACTGGTCGGCGAAAGCGGTTGCGGCAAAACCACGGTCGGCCGCCTCATCCTCCGCCTCATAGACCCCACGGCCGGAAAGATCGTCTTCGAGGGCCGGGACGTTTCCGACATCCCGACCGCCGGGCTCATGGAATATCGGCGCCAGGTCCAGATCATTTTCCAGGACCCGTACTCCAGCCTCAATCCGCGCATGGCCGTGGGCAAGGCCATTGCCGAGCCCCTGATCTCCCACGGCCTGGCCGGCAAGCACGAGGCCTTCGCCCGGGCCATGGAACTGCTGGCTTTCATGGGCCTGTCCGAGCATCACTTCCACCGCTACCCCCATGAATTTTCCGGCGGGCAGCGGCAGCGGATCGGGATCGCCCGGGCCTTGAGCCTGCGGCCCCGATTGATCGTGGCCGACGAGCCGGTTTCGGCCCTGGACGTGTCGATCCAGGCCCAGATCATCAACCTGCTCGAGGAAATCCGGGCCGGGTTCGGCATGACCTATCTGTTCATTTCCCACGACCTCGGCGTGGTCCGCCACATCAGCGACCGGGTCGCGGTCATGTATTTGGGGCGGGTGGTCGAGCTGGCCGGGACGGAGGCCCTTTTCGAAAAACCGCTGCATCCCTACACCGAGGCCCTGTTGTCCGCCGTGCCGGTGACCCATCCCCGGGAACGCCGGAAACGCATATTGCTGAAGGGCGACGTGCCCAGTCCCCTGGGCCTGCCGCCCGGCTGCGCCTTTCATACCCGATGCCATTACGCGATGGCGGTCTGCCGGAACCAGCGGCCGGAATTCCGGGAAACGGAGCCGGGACGCCTGGCGGCCTGCCATCTGCTCGACAAGCCGTCAACCTGAACGCCCCCGCCGAAGGCGATGGAAAGGAGGAAAAGATGCATCATCAAAGGTCATTCATCAAATGGACCCTGGTGATCGGGGTGGCGTTGTGGACCATTGGGCTGGCCCTCGGGCCGGCCGCCGCCGGGGAGCCCAAGCGGGGCGGCGTGCTCAAGGTGGGCATCAAATGGGACCAGCGCCAGTACCTGGACCCCCAGACCGAGAAGGGCTACGTGGTCATCTTCGTCACCCAGCAGATGTACAACTACCTGGCCCGGGAACGGAACGACGGGACCATCGAACCCCGCCTGGCCGAAAAGTGGGAGTACGCCGACGCCGGCAAGACCTGGACCTTCCACCTGCGCCAGGGGATCAAATTCCACGACGGCTCGGACTGGGACGCCGAGGCCTTCAAATGGAACCTCGAACGCATGATGAACCCGGAGACCAAGTCGTACATGAGAGGTTTCGGGCTGAACGTCGACAAGATCGAGGTGCTCGACAAGCACACGGCCCGCATCACCCTCAAGAAGCCGGCCTTCCTGATCGCCAGCTTCCTGGGAGGTATCTTCAAGCCCAAGTTCATCTCGCCGGCCGTGGTGAAAAAGTACGGCAAGGACTGGGTCCAGCATCCGGCAGGGACCGGGCCTTTCATGTACGACCGGACCGAGGAGGACGGCACGATCCACCTCAAGCGCAACCCCGATTACTGGGAAGCGGGCCGGCCCTACCTGGACGGCCTGGTCTTCAAGCTCTATCGGGACCCCAGGGCCCGCAACAACGCGGTCCGGGCCGGCGAGATCGACATGGAGATGTCGGCCAGTTTCGAGCACTACCTGGTTTCGAAAAGCGACTCCAACCTGGTCGTGGACATGGCCCCGGCCTCGCCTTACGCCCTGAACCTGGGGGCCAACGTGACCATGAAACCCTGGGACGACCTTCGGGTCCGCCAGGCCATCCTGGGGTACGCCCTGGACCGGGAAAAGGTCTGCAAGACCGTCTTTCACGGCCTGACCCAGCCCAAGGTCAACCCGGCCTCGTCGGCCCACTACTACTACGAGGACCTCAACCGCCTGTATCCTTTCGACCTGGAGAAGGCCAAAAAGCTCCTGACCGAAGCGGGTGCGATCGGCCAGAGCATCACCTTTTCCGTGAACAACACCACCTCGACCTACGACGCCATCGGGACCATCCTCAAGAACGACCTGGCCAAGATCGGCGTGGAACTGAAAATCGAAAAGATGGAGTACGTCACCTGGATCAAGCGTTTTTACATCGCCCACCAGGTTCCCTTTTCCCTGCCCCTGAGCTATTTCAACGACCCGGCCGGCTGGGTGCAGTACGTCGGTCCCGGCGCGCCCATGAATCCGACCCAGGCCTGGGTCTGGCTGGACAAGGAGAAAAAGGTCAACCAGGACCCGGAACTGCTCAAGATTCTGGAAGCGGCCGGCTTCGCCATGCAGGACCCGGAAAGAAAGACGGCCTTTCAGAAACTGTTCCGCCGGCTGGCCGAGCAGGCCTACTACGTGGGCATCGTCTCGCCGCCGATTTTTCACAACTTCCGGCCGGGCGTCAAAGGCTATCAGTGGCGTCTGCTCAACATGGTCCTCGACACGGTGTATTTGGAGGAATAAGCCGGCCGCGATCCGCTGCCCGGTCCGGCCCCGGACCCGGGGCAGCGGGTGGCGGAGGGCATGCCCTCGACCGGATGGACAGGCCGGATATGCGGTTGCCGGACCGGGCGGTTTTGTAGTAATAAGATGATTTATGAAACCGGAAATCAAAGCGTTGCTCAGCCGCCTGCCCAAGGTCGACCAACTGCTGGGGGAGCCTGAAATCGACGCCTTGCTGGCGGCCATGCCCCGCCGCCTGGTGCTCAAGGCCGTGAGGGAGACCCTGGACCGCCTCCGTTCCCGCGTGATGACCGGGGACCCGGACCGGCCGCCCGATCTGGACCGGGCGGCCGTGGCCCGCCGGGCCGCCGGTCTGGCCCGGGAACTGGCCCGACCCCACTTCCGGCGCGTGGTCAACGCCACGGGCGTGATCATCCACACCAACCTGGGCCGCTCCCTGATGGCCGATGAGGCCCTGGAAGCCATCGAAAGCGCGGGCCGGTACTACTCGAACCTGGAGTTCGACCTGGAAGCGGGCCGGCGCGGTTCGCGTTACAGCCACGTCGAAGCCCTGGTCTGCGATCTGACCGGCGCCGAGGCCGCCCTGGTGGTCAACAATAACGCGGCCGCGGTGCTGCTGGTCCTCGAGACCCTGGCCCGGGGCGGGGAAGTAATCGTTTCGCGCGGGGAACTGGTGGAAATCGGCGGGTCGTTTCGCATCCCCGACGTCATGGCCCGCGGCGGGGCCGTGCTGGTCGAGGTGGGCACGACCAACAAGACGCATCTGGCAGATTACGAGCGGGCCATCAACGAACAGACCGCTTTGCTGATGAAGGTGCACCAGAGCAATTTTCGCATCGTGGGCTTCACCCAGGCCGTCGAGACGGCCGACCTGGTCGAACTGGGCCGCGCGCGGGGGCTGCCGGTCATCGAGGACCTGGGCTCCGGCTCCCTGATGGACTTTTCCGCTTTCGGGCTGCGCCGGGAGCCCACGGTCCAGGCCACCCTGGCCGCCGGGATCGACGTGATCATGTTTTCCGGGGACAAGCTCCTGGGCGGTCCCCAGGCCGGCCTGATCCTGGGACGCAAGGACCTGGTGGACCGCATCAAAAGAAACCCGCTCAACCGGGCCCTCCGGATCGACAAGTTCACTCTGGCCTCCCTCGAAGCCACGCTTCGGCTCTACCTGGACGAAGGAACCGCCCGGCTCAAGGTGCCCACCCTGCGCATGATCACGGCCGACTATGCCGGACTCCGCCGCCGGGCCGCCCGATTGAAACGTCGGCTCGAACCCGCCGCCGCCGGCCTGGCGGCCCTGGTCCTGCTGGACGGCCAGTCCCAGATCGGAGGCGGGGCCCTGCCCGACCAGGACCTCAAGACCCGCCTGGTGGCCTTGCGGCCCGCGACCTTGTCCGTCAACCGTCTCGAGGCCTGGTTTCGGTCCCGCCCGACGCCGATCATCGGCCGCATCGAGAACGAGGCCCTGGTCCTCGATGTCCGGACCATGGACGACCGGGACTTCGACCTGGTGGTCGCGGCCTTGTCCGAACTCAAAGCAGAGGCAGGGGAATGAAAGATTTTTTTGAACGCTATCCGACTCGAATCGAGGTCGAGGACCTGCGGCGGTTCGCCAAGGTGGTCATCGACGACCTGGGGCCGGTCCTGGACGGTTATGAATTCGTGGTCCGCCTGCTCGATTCGGAAGAGTCCCGGGGCGACCTGTCTCCGGAGATGAAAGGCGCCTTGATGAACGGCAAGGTCCACGTCGAGGCGGAGACCGGCCGGGTCCATCTGCCCGTGGTCTTCGACGGAGCGCCCCTCGGGCTCATCACCGCCGTGCCGCCCGCGGGCCAAAGCATGCCCAAGGGCGGGACCTTTTTCCTGCCTCTCGCCATCCGGCTTTCCCTGGAAAAGATATTGATGTACAAAATCAATATCACCGATCGGGAGACCGGGTTGAACAACGAGGACTATTTCCGGACCTATCTGGGCAGAAGGCTGGCCGAAACCGGGGGCGCGGCCGGGGGCCGGACCCGCCTCAAGCCCCTGCACCTGGGTGATGCCGGGGAGCCGGCCGAACTGACCGTCCTGTTGGCCGAAATCAAGCGCTTCGACCAGTTGGCCGCCGGCCACGGCCGCCTGGAAGCGGCCCGGACCATCCAGGTCCTGGCCGGCTGGCTTCGGGATGCGGCCCCGTCCTCTTACTGCCTGGCCCGTCTGGACCGGGGCCGGATCGGACTGGTGCTGCCCCGCCAGTCTCTGGAAACCGCCCTGGAATGCGCCCGAAAGGTGGCGGCCCGGACCCGGGAGAAAGAGGGCTGCGCGGTCCGTTTCCAACTGGCGCTTGGCCTGGCGGCCTACCCGGCGGATTTGGGCGATGAAGAGGAACTGGATGAAAACGGGTCCGAGGGCCTGGTCGATCTGATGATCGGCAAGGCCGAACAGGCCTTGAACCATGCCCTGAACCAGAAGGAAGAGTCGATTTTTACCTTCGCTGACGTGCTGCTTCGCGGCGGGCGCGTACTGCAGGAGCTGGCCTACAATCGGGTCGTGGTCAATCTCGGACGCCTGGCCGGAGCCCGGGAAGGCCAGGCCTTCGTGCTTCACGAAGGAGACAAGACCGAGCCGGTGGACTACAAGGGCGAGGTCGTCCTCTTTGACGTGCGTGAGGACTACGCCATGGGGGAAGTGATTCAACTGGCCTCGTCCCTCAATCGGGTCAAGCCCGGCGACATGCTGGTCCTGAGCCGGGCCTCGGGAGAGGCGCCCGCCGTGGGCCACCGCCCGGCGGAAGAGAGCCGGGACCCGCTCCTGGGCATTCCGGACCATCAGGGCTTCGTCCATCTGCTCTCCGAGAAGTCGGCCCGCGAGGACCGGTTTGCCGTCATGCTGGTCCGGGTGGACGGATACGACCGGTACCGGACCACGATGGGCCGTTTCGAAAGCGACCGGCACATGTTGTCCCTGCTCGAGCTTTTGCGGGAACTGCTGCCCGAAGAGGCCCTGGTGGGCCGGTTTTCCTTGGAAAGCCTGGCCGTGTACCTTCCGGGCCGGGAGGCGGATCGGGCCTCGACCCTGGCCCGGGAGGCCCGGGACCGGATCGCCGGCCGGCTGCGGCAGACCAGTTCCTTCGGCCTGGCCGTCCATCCCAGCCCGCCCTTCGGTCCGGAGGACGTACTGACCAACGCCCAGAAGGCGCTGGAACACGCCTCCTTTCTGGGGCCGAGTTCGACGGCCGCCTTTGATTCGGTCAGCCTGAACATCAGCGGGGACAAGCTGTTCGAATCCGGCGACCTGGCCGGGGCGATCAAGGAGTACAATCTGGCCCTGCGGCTGGATTCCCGGGACCTCAACGTGCTCAACAGCCTGGGCGTCTGTTACGGCCAGCAGGGCCGGACCGATCTGGCCCTGGAAACATTCGACCGGGTGATTGAAATCGAGCCCCGGGACTTGATGGCCCATTACAACCGGGGGTTTGTCGAGGCCATGTCGGGTCGGAGCGAGGCGGCCCTGACGAGTTTCCGCCGGGCCGTGGAGATCGACGGAGGGAATTTCAACGTCTTGTTCCAGTTGGGCAAGACCGCCCTGGCCCTGGACCTGATAGACGAGGCCGTTTCCAGCTTCCGGAGGGCCTCGGCCCTGGAGGACCGTCGTTCCGTCGTTTACCGTTTCCTGGGCCAGGCCCTGCTTCGGAGCGGCCGTCCCGACGAGGCCGTGGAGGCCTTCAAGGCCGCGGCCCGGTACGATCCGTACGACGCCCCCTCGCTGAGTCAGCTCGGCGTGTTGTACATGGACCAGGGCGCCAACCTGGACGTGGCCCTGTCCCTGACCCGCCAAAGCGTGGAACAGGACCGGACCAACAGTTTGTTCCGGCAGCGCCTGGCCCGGGCCCTGAGCCTGGCCGGGGACCTGGATCGGGCCGAAACCGAATACCGGCGGGCGCTGGACATGGGGGCCTGTTCCCGGGAGGTCTATTACGAACTGGGGTTGGTGGTTCGGGACCAGGGGCGCCTGGATGAGGCCAGGGACTGGTTCGACCGGTCATTGGACCGGGATGGACAGTTTCAGCCGGCCCGGACGGCCCTGGAGGAACTGAACCACCCCGGACCCCGCGAATAATCCGGGCTTCTCGCGGAGGCGATCAGCCGATTTTGACGTGGAGAAACAGGTCGCCGCTTTGGCCGTCCGGCTGGTGGCGGCCCATTTTTTTCAGGCGGAGTCGGGCGCCGTTTTTCGTGCCCGGCGGCACGCGGACCGCGACCCGTTGCGGCTTGCCGTCCCGCTGGTAGACGAGCTGGACCTGTGCGCCCGCGCCGGCCTGCTCCGGGGTCAGTTTCAGATTGAAGTTGATGTCCGAACCGGCCGCTTCCGGGGCCGGCAGGCTGAGCAGACCCTTGAACGCGTTCTTTAACACGCCGCCCGCCCGTGACCAGAATCCGCGTTCGAGGCGGGGCCGGGCTTCCGGGGCCGGGGCCGGCCGAGCCCTGGCCCGGGCGTCCTTGGACAGACTGGTTCGGTAGGCCGGTCCGGCGCCCCTATGAACCCGCCCGCCGAAGGGGCCGGTAAAAAACACCCCGCCGAAGTAAAAGCCGCGGCTGCCGAAAAAGACGCGATCGAAAAACTTTTCGTCGAAGGGGAAGCCCATCTTTTCGAACTCTTCGGCCAGGTCGCGGAAATGCCGCGCGTAAACGCTGGCAAAGGACTCGTAATCGGTCTGCTCGTCCGAGGGGCCGGTCTCCGGGGCGCCTTCCGGCCGCTCCGGCTGCCGGCGGTCGAACTGGGCGCGCTTGACCGGATCGATCAGCACGGCGTACGCCTCGCTGGCCTGCTTGAAGGTCTCTTCGGCCTGTTTGTTTCCGGGATTGCGGTCCGGATGGAACTGGAGGGCCATCCGGCGATAGGCCCGTTTGATTTCATCGGCCGTGGCGCTTTTTTCCAGACCCAGAATGTGGTAGTAGTCTTTGAATCGAGTCATATCCTCGCAACCTGGCCTTGGCGGCCCGAGGCCGGAAAGGACGTCTGGCCCAATGATATCAGAAGCGAATGACGGGAACAAGGCATGGCTGGACCGGCCGAAACTGCGCCCGGTCGAGGTCATTCCCATTCAGACGCGGGACGGCGAGGGCATCGGGCTGCGGGACCCGTCGCGAATCTCACCCCAGACCCTGCTTTTCTCCCGGGCCGCCGCGGCCGTGCTCGCCCTCTTCGACGGCACCAACGATCTGCGGGACGTCCAGGCTGCCATCCAACGCGGGTACGGCGAACTGGTCGGCATCGAAGTGATCGAAGGACTGGTCCGGGCCCTGGACGAGAACCACTTTCTCGAAGGGCAGACCTTTGACCGCTTTTTCGAGCGGGAACTGGCCGAGTTCGAGGCCGCGCCGATCCGGCCGGCCATGCTGGCCGGGCAGGCCTACGCCGGGCAGCCGGAGGCCCTGGCCGAGGAACTCGAGTCCTACGGCCGGGACCGGGAAAAGGGCCCGCTCCTCGATGCGCCGCCTCGCGGACTGGTCGCGCCGCACATCGATTTCCAGCGCGGCGGTCCCTGCTACGCCCGGGCCTACGAATGCCTCGATCCCGAATCGCCCCCGGCCCTGGTCGTTATCCTGGGCACGGCCCACAACCCGGTTCGGGGCCCGCTGGTCCTGTGTGCCAAGGATTTCGAAACGCCCTTCGGCCCGGCCCGATGCGAAAGCGGACTGGCCGCCGAAATGAGCGCCCGTATCGGACCCGATCTCACGGCCGAAGCCTTTGTCCATCGCGGGGAACATTCGGTCGAGTTCCAGGCGGTCTGGCTCAAACACCGATTCCCGAAGGACCACGGGCCGCTCATTCTGCCCTTCCTGACCGCCTCGTTTTTTCCCCTCATGGCCGCCGGGCGGTCGCCGATGGAGAGCCCGCCCTTTGAAGGCGCACTGGCGATAATCCGAGCCCTGCTTCAGGAATGGGCCCGGGCCAACGGTCCGGTCATGATCCTGGCCAGCGTGGACCTGTCCCACGTGGGGCCGCAGTTCGGAGACCAGTTTCCGGTCTCGGCCGCCGTCCGGGACGACGTGCGGTCCTACGATCTTCAACTCCTGGACCAGGCCGCCCGGGGGGACCATGAGGCCTTTTACCAAACCGTGGCCGGGGCCCGGGACCGGACCCACGTCTGCGGACTGGCCTCGATCTACACCATGTTGCGCCTGATCGACGAGCCGGCGGGGCGGCTCCTGGATTACGACCAGTGGATTGATCCGAACGGGCAGGGGCTGGTTTCCTTCTCCAGCATGGTCTTTCCCTGATCCCTTCGCTTGCTCCGGGAGACCGGCGGCGGCCTTCCGGGCCGTTATATCACCCCTTTTTCCCGGAGGTCGTTCAAGGTCGCCGGGCCGTATCCCAGCAGGTCCTCATATATCTCGGAATTATGTTCGCCGACTCTGGGATGTCGCCTGGCAATGGACCCCGGCGTCTTGGACAACCGGGCCGGAATACCGCTGGTGGGCACCTTTTCCAGCCCCGGAGCGCCAAAATCCATGAACTCGACCATGTTTTCCGAACGGATGTGGGGATCGTCCAGCACCTCCTCCACTCCGCGCAGGGGACCGCAGGGGATTCGGGCCGCTTCCAGCTTCTCGAGCACCTCGGCCACTGTGTAGCCGGCTATCCACTCGGCCACCAACGGATCGATGCGGTCCCGGTTTTCATAGCGCTGATAGTCGGTCTGCAAGTCCGGGTCGTCGATCAGCTCCTCATGCCCGATCAACCGGGCCAGACGACGCCACAGCGAGTTCATGACCGTGGCCACGAATACGTAACCGTCCTTGCATTGGTACAGGTCGGTCGGCCCCATGTACACGCTTCGATTGCCGATGAAGGGACGGATTCTTCCCAGCACTTCCGCTTCCGAGATCATGGGCATGACATAGGTCATGGCGGTCTGCATAAGCGACAGATCGACCAGTTGTCCTTCCCCCGTCTGGTCCCGATGCCGCAGGGCGACCATGGTGCCGAAAGCGGCAATCGCGCCGGTGCCGTGGTCGTTGGGATTCATAAACGCGCGTATCGGCGGCTTGTCCGGATAACCGCCGATTTTCATGGCCCCGGACATGGCCTGGGCGATAAAGTCGAAACCGGTCCGGTTGGCGTACGGCCCGGTGCTTCCAAAACAGGAGATCGCGGTGACGATGATCTTCGGGTTGATCCCGGCCAGGTTTTCATAGATCAATCCGGCCATTTTGGCCGCTTCCGGCGAAAAGCTATGGAGGACCACGTCGCTTTGCCGGACGAGGTCGGCCAGTATTGCCGATCCATGGTCGTTACTGAACAGATTGAGGGTAATGCCCTTTTTATTCCGGGCGTAGCACGGGAAGATCAGATTTTCACCGTTGGGCGCGACCAGGCCTATGGTGCGGTCTTCTTCCCCGCCGGGACGATCGATACGAATGACTTCCGCGCCCATGTCCGCCAGCAACATGCCGCAGTAGGGGCCTGCGATAAATCGGCTGAAATCAAGCACCCGGATGTTTTCCAAAACGCTTTTCATGGTTGTCTCCGTTAAATTATTCCCTATACATGGATTGACCGTACATTCCTCATGGTAATTGCATTCCGGTTTTCATTTCAATCCGCCGAATCGTCCCGGACGATATTGCCCGCCCCCTTTTGCCGTGCCCGTGGATTGATCCGCCGAAAGCGGATCAATCCGGTTTCGTGAAAGAAGCGGTCTACTCGAGCATTTTCTTGATTTCGATGAGGTCTTTCTTGAACCGGCGGAGGAATTCGGCCTCCGAGGAGGGGCCGGTCTTTCGTCCGCCGGCCTGGAGCTTCTGGCGGGCGCCTTCGATGGTGTACTTCTCTTCGTAGAGCAGGCGTTTGATTTCCAGGAAGTGATCCAGGTCTTTTCGGCGGTAGAGTCGCTGATTGGATTTGGCCCGTCCGGGCTTGAGAGCGGGAAACTCGGTCTCCCAGTATCGGAGCACATGGGGCTGCACTCCGACGATATCGGCCACTTCACCGATTTTAAAATACACCTTGTCGGGAATTTCAGGAGCCACTGCGTCTCCATGCCCTTTCCCGAATCAGGGCCGTTTCAGGAACGGTTGTTGATGGCGTTGCGCAAGACTCGACTGGGTTTGAAGCTCAGCACCCGGCGGGCCGATATCGTCATCTCCTCGCCGGTCCGGGGGTTGCGGCCCTGGCGAGGACGCTTGTCGCGGACCTCGAAATTGCCGAAACCGGAAATCTTGACGCCGTCCCCCTTTTCCAGGCAGTCCTTGAGGATGTCGAACAGATCGTCGACGACCTCGGAGGTCAGCTTGCGGGAAAAGCCCAGCTTGGCCTGAACCGCGTCGATGATGTCGGCTTTGGTCAAAGGCGGTCCTCCCCTATCATCTCAAGATCGAAGCGTGGCGGTAAAGGCCGTCAGGACCCGGTCCGTGACGCGCTCGTGAATGACATTGACCTCTTCATCGGTCAGGGTCCGATCCAGGGAACGGAATTCGAGGCGAAAGGCCAGACTCTTTTTGCCCTGGCCGATCTGTTCGCCTAGGAACTGGTCGAACAGGACCACATCGGTCAGAAAGTCCTCGCCCAGGCCCCGGATGAATTCAAAGACCTTCCCGGCCTTGACGGCGCCGTCCAGGACCACGGCCAGGTCCCGATAGACCGAGGGGAATCGCGGCAGGGACACGTGGCGCGGGACGCCTTTCATGGCCGCCAGAAGCGTTTCGAGGTCGAGTTCGAAGAGATAGGGCGCTTCTTTGAGGTCGAAAGCCCGGGCGACGGAGGCCGAGGCGCGGCCCAGCCAGCCCAGCAATTGGCCGTCGGCCATTATGCGGGCCGAGGCGGCCGGCTCGTAGTAGGCCGGACAGTCCCGACCATCGAAGGCCGGCTCGGGGAGGTTCAGGCCCGCCAGCAGGTCCTCGACTACTCCCTTGATGTCGAAGAAGTCCACGTTTTCCGGTCGGCCGTGCCAGGAGAGCGGGTCTCGTGAGCCGGCCATCATGCCGGCCAGGGCCATGCGCTCCTCGGGCAGGTCCTCGTCCTCCCGCCGCAGGAAGATTCGCCCGATTTCGTAAATGCTCACGTCCAAGACATTGTAAGCCTGATTGCGCCGGAGGACCTCGAAGAGGCCGGGGGCCAGGGTGGTGCGCATCAGGGTCTGTTCCTCGGACAGGGGATTGAGAATGCGCACGGTGCGGCGTCGCGGATCGTCGGGTCCCAGGTCCAGGCGGTCGCAGAAGTTTTCGGCGATAAAGCTGTAATTGACGATTTCGGTCAGGCCTCGCCCTTCGAGGATGGCCGCGGCCCGGGAACGGAGCTGTCGGGAGGCGTCGATGGGGACGATTTCAGCCCGGGCCGAGGGGATGGTGGCCGGCACGCGGTCGAAGCCGACCAGTCGGGCCACTTCTTCGAAGATGTCCACTTCCCTATAGAGGTCCACGCGGAAGGTCGGCACCTCGACGGTCCGGTTTTCTGCCTGGCCGCCGACCGCAAGGCCGATTCCGTCGAGCCGCTCGATCATGATCGAGGGATCGAAGTCGGTGCCGAGAAAGGCGTTGCACCTGGCCGGACCGAAGGGTACGACCTGTTTTTCAAAGGGGTTGGGATAGACGTCGATCACGCCGGCAGCTACGCGACCGTCGGCCAGTTCGGCCATCATGGCCGCGGCCCGGTCGGCGGCCAGGGTGCAGACCTCGGGATCGATGCCCCGTTCGAACCGGTAGCTGGCCTCGGTGGACAGTCCCAGGTTCTTGGATGTGAGGCGGATGCCGGTCGGACTGAAATAGGCGCTTTCCAGGAGGACGTTCCGGGTGTCGGGCTGGATTTCGGAGTTGAGGCCGCCCATGATGCCGGCCAGACCGACCTGCCTTTCCGCGTCGCAGATCATCAGCACTTCCGGACCCAGGATGCGCTCCTGCCCGTCCAGGGTCACGAAGCGGTCGCCTTCCCGGGCCGTTTGGACCACGATGCGGCCTTCGGCCAGGCGGTCCATGTCGAAGGCGTGCATGGGCTGGCCGGTTTCCATAAGCACGTAGTTGGTGATATCGACCACGTTGTTGATGGAACGGATGCCGGCCGCGGCCAGGCGATCGACCATCCAGAAAGGGGAGGGGCCGATGACCACGTTTTCGATGACCCGGGCCACGTACCGGGGGCAGTGGTCGGGATCGACGACCTGGATGGATGTCAGGGTGTCGATGCCTGGACCGGTCTCCTCGATTCGGAATCGGGGGAGCCGGAGGGGCCTCCCGACGATGCCGGCCGCTTCGCGGGCCACGCCCAGGACGCAGAGACAGTCGGGCCGGTTGGGCGTGATGCCGATGTCATAGACCCAGTCCGAGAGGCCGAGGACCTCCTTGAGGCCCAGGCCCGGCCGGGTCTCTTCCGGCAGGGACATGATGCCCGAGGCGTCCGGGCCGACGATGAGTTCGGCCTGCGAACAGAGCATGCCGGTCGATCGGACGCCGCGAAGGACGGTTTCGGCCACGGTCCGGCCGTTGGGCAGTTCCGCCCCGACCAGGGCCAGGGCCGAGCACATGCCCGGGACGACGTTGGGAGCGCCGCAAACCACTTGCAGGCGTTCCTTCCCGGTCTCGACCTGGCAGACTTTGAGGTGGTCCGAACCAGGCACATCGTCCACGGAGACGATTCGGGCCGCCACCACGCGATCCAGGTACCGGTATCGGTCGGCGAGTTCCTCGACCTCGAGGCCGACCATGGTCAGCCGGTCGCCCAGTTCGGACGGCGAAAGGTCGATGTCCACGTACTCACGGAGCCAGTTGTAATTGACGCGCATCTTAAAACCTGGAAAACTAAAACTGTTTCAGAAAGCGGAGGTTGTTTTCGAAAAAGAGGCGAATGTCGTCGATGCCGTATTTGAGCATGGCGATCCGCTCGATGCCCATACCGAAGGCGAAGCCGGTCACTTCATCGGGATCGTAGTTGACGAATTTATATACTTCCGGGTCCACCATGCCCGAGCCCAGGATTTCGAGCCAGCCGGTCTGGCCGCAGGTCCGGCAGCCCCGGCCGCCGCAGATGACGCAGCCGATGTCCACCTCGGCGCTGGGTTCGGTAAAGGGAAAGAAGCTGGGCCGGAAGCGGACCGCCGTGTCCGGAGAGAAGAACTGTCGGACGAAGGAGATCAGGACGCCCTTGAGGTCGCCGAAGGTGATGTCCCGGTCCACGACCAGGCCTTCGATCTGGTGGAACATGGGCGTGTGGGTCACGTCCGAGTCCCGGCGGTAGGTCTTGCCGGGGACGATGACCCAGACCGGTGGGCGCTGCCGTTCCATGGTCCGGACCTGCATCGGGGAGGTGTGCGTCCGCAGGACGACGCGGTCCGAGACATAGAGCGTGTCCTGCATGTCCCGGGTCGGATGATCCTTGGGGAAGTTCAGGGCCTCGAAGTTGTAGTAGTCCAGTTCGATCTCCGGGCCTTCGGCCACGTTGAAGCCCATGCGGGTGAAGATGGCGGTGATCTCGTCGATGGTCCGGGTGATCAGGTGGCTGGCGCCGAGTCGGCGGCGACGGCCGGGCAGGGTGACGTCCACCGCCGGTCCCCGGGCCTTGCGGGCCGCCAGCTCCTCGGTCCTGGCCTTGATCGCCTCGGCCAGTTCGTCCCGGACCCGGTTGGCCACCAGGCCCACTTCGGGGCGAACTTCGGGCGCCAGGCCGCCCATCCCTCTGAGCAGCACGGACACACCGCCCTTTTTGCCCAGATACCGGATGCGGAGCGCTTCGACCTCCTCCGGGGTTTCGGCCCGGGCCAGGTCATCGCGAGCCTCTTCGGACAGGCTGATCAGGTCGGCCTTTATCTTTTCAGGCATACCGCGCCGCGTCGCCGGATCAGGCGGTTCCCCGGGCCACGTCCGCCAGCTGGGTGAAGGCCGCCGGATCGTTGATGGCCAGGTCGGCCAGCATCTTGCGGTCCACCTCGATGTTGGCCCGCTTCAGGCCGTTGACGAGGCGGGAATAGGACAGGCCGTTTTCCCGGGCCGCGGCATTGATGCGTACGATCCACAAACGACGGAACTCACGCTTGCGCTGTTTGCGGTCGCGGTAGGCGAAGGTCAGACCACGCTCGACGGCTTCCCGGGCGCTCCGGTAGAGCTTGCCCCGGCCGCCCCGGTAGCCCTGGGCCGCGTCGAGGATTTTTTTTCGGCGGTGTCTGGTTTTGGGACCGCCTTTGACTCTGGACATGTTCCTTATCCCTTTCTCAACTCTTTATAGGTAGGGCAACATGCGCTTGATCCCGCGCAGGTTCGCTGAGTCGACCAGGTCGCCCTTCCGAAGGTTCCTTTTACGCTTGGAGTTCTTTTTGGTCAAGATATGACTGGCGTTGGCCTTGCTCCGCGTGATCCGGCCCGAGCCGGTCCGCTTGAACCGCTTGGCCGCGCCGCGATTGGTTTTCAGTTTCGGCATTTCCATCCTCCAATACCAGGGGGACGTCAGGAAAAACGACTCCCCTGATCGTCCTCGACCGTATTTGGCTTTCCCCACGAAAGCCGTAAAATTTTTCCCGACCCGGCCGCCGGGACGCTGGCCGGGTCGTCCGTCTCGTTACTTTGGAGCCAGAACCATTGTCATGTTCCGTCCGAGCAGCGTCGGCATCTGTTCGACCACGGCCAGGTCCGCCACGTCAACCACGATGCGTTCGAGCATCTCTCTGGAGAGGTTGGCGTGGGCGATCTCCCGGCCCCGAAACATGAGCGAGACCTTGGTCTTGTTTTTCTGGGCCAAAAACTTCCGGATGTTGCGAAGCTTGAACTGGTAATCGTGTTCGGCGGTCTTGGGCCGGAGTTTGACCTCCTTGACCTGGATGACCGTCTGCTTCTTTTTCGATTCCGCAAGCTTTTTACTTTGCTGGTACTTGTACCGGCCGAAATCCATAATCCGGCAAACCGGCGGGTCGGCTTCCGAGGCCACCTCGACCAGGTCGAGTCCCTCCTCATGGGCCTTGACCAGAGCGTCATCCAGGGACAAAATGCCCAATTGATCGCCCTCCGAGCCGATCAGCCTCACCTGTGAGGCCCTGATCATCCGGTTGATGTTCACCCGTTTGCCAGGATCCTTGTATTTCTTGACTATGCCCTCACCTCCTTGGTCAAGTCCGTTGGCTCCCAATAATCCGCTTCCACCCCGATCCTCCGGCCCGGCCCGGGGGCCGCCGGCGAAACGGGGCGATTCGGCGGTCTCAACCCAAACGCGGCGGGCCGATTTCCGGCCCGACCCGGTCTATAAATGCATCGACGGTCATAAAGCCCAGGTCTTCCCGAGCCCGGGTTCTCAAGGCCAGACCGCCGCCTTCCACTTCCTTGTCGCCGATAACCAGCATGTAGGGGATTTTTTGCAACTGGGCCTCGCGAATCTTGAAACCCAGCTTTTCGTTCCTCAGGTCCGATTCCACCCGAACTCCCGCTTGCTTCAGGCGCTCCTCGACCCGGCGGGCATGCTCGTCCCCCCGCTCGGTCACGGTCAGGACGATGGCCTGGAGCGGACTCAGCCAGACCGGAAAGGCCCCGGCGAAATGCTCGATCAGCACGCCGATGAAGCGCTCGATGGAGCCGAGGATGACCCGATGGAGCATGACCGGCCGATGCTTCTGGCCGTCCTCTCCGATGTAGGTCAGGTCGAAGCGTTCGGGCATGGTGAAATCGCATTGGATCGTCGCGCACTGCCAGCGCCGGTTCAGGGCGTCCTTGAGCTTGATGTCGATCTTCGGCCCGTAAAAGGCGCCCTCGCCCGGTTCGATATCAAAGGGCAGATTCTTGTCGGTCAGGGCCTGTTCCAGGGCCCGGGTGGCCAGTTCCCAGTCCTCGTCCGATCCGATGCTTTTTTCCGGCCGGGTGCTCAACTCGATTTCATACTCGAACCCGAACATGTCCATGATGTCGATGACGAAATCGATCACACCCTTGATCTCGGCGTTGACCTGGTCGGGGCGGCACAGCAGGTGGGCGTCGTCCTGGGTGAACTGCCGCACGCGGACCAGCCCGTGGAGCACGCCGGACTTTTCATGGCGGTGGACCGTGCCCAGTTCGAAAAAGCGCAGGGGCAGATCGCGATAGCTCCGGAGCCTGGACTTGTAGATGAGCATGTGGCTCAGGCAGTTCATGGGCTTGATGCCGTAGCTCTGTCCGTCCACCTCGGTGAAATACATGTTCTCGCGGTAGTTTTCAAAGTGCCCGGATTGATGCCACAGATCGGTTTTCAGTATCTGGGGACCCATGACGATCTGATAGCCGCGGCGCAGGTGTTCCTTGCGCTCGAAATCCTCGATCAGGGTCCGGAGCAGGGCGCCCTTGGGGTGCCAGATCACCAGCCCGCCGCCGGCCTCCTCGTGGATGGAGAACAGGTCCAACTCCCGGCCCAGCTTGCGGTGGTCGCGCTTTTTAGCCTCTTCGAGAAATCGCAGGTGGTCCTTGAGGTCCTTTTTCGAGAAAAAGGCCGTGCCGTAAATCCGCTGGAGCATGGGGTTGCGCTCGTCCCCGCGCCAGTAGGCCCCGGCGACGTTGAGCAGCTTGAAGGCCGGGACCCTGGAGGTCGAGGCCAGATGGGGGCCTCGGCACAGGTCCACGAAGTCGCCCTGCCGGTAAACGGAAACGGTCGGGGCGCCCAGGTCTTCGATCAACTCGACCTTGTAGTTTTCGCCCCGGTTCCGGAACAGTTCGATGGCCTCGTCCTGGCTCATCTCCCGCCGGGTGAAGGGCAGGTCCCGGGCGATGATTTCGGCCATGCGCTGTTCAATGGCCGGCAGGTCGTCGGGGGTGAAGGTCTGTTCGAAATCGAAATCGTAATAAAAACCGGACTCTATGGAGGGGCCGATCGTGATCTTGACCCCGGGGAACATCTCCTGCACGGCCTGGGCCATGATATGGGAGGCGGAGTGCCGCAGAATGTCCAGGGCCTCCGGGTCTCCAGGCCCCACCGGAGCCAGCAGGCCGTCTTTTTCCAGGGGGCGGTTCAGGTCCACCAGTTCGCCGTCGAAACGGGCCGCCACGGCGCCGTTTTTTCGCGGGGCGTCCGAAGCCAGGATTTCCGCGGGGGTCACGCCCCGTGGATAGCTCGCCGCGCCCTGGCCCTCGATGGTTATGGACAACTCTTGCATGAACTCGCGCTTACCTCAGGCCCCGGAACGGCCGGCGGCCTCAAAAAAAAGGCATCCAGGGGCTGCCCCCAGATGCCCATTTTCAACATCTGACTCGCAAAGGGCCCTTGTCGCTTACCCCCGGGGAATCTTTCAATGGTAGGCACGAAGAGATTTGAACTCTTGACTTCTACCGTGTCAGGGTAGCGCTCTCCCCCTGAGCTACGTGCCTAAACGATCGTCAACCAAAAGACATAATGATTACCCCGAGGTTTGTCAAGGGAAAAAGAAGAGCCCCGGTATTCATTGAGCAATTCCCGGCGCTCCAGGACCGCCGGTACTCACAGGGCGATGATCTGCGGCACGATGACCGGGCGCCGTTCCAGGACCCGGTAGATGAACCGTTTGAGTTCCCGGTGGATTTCGGTTTTGATCTCGGAGATGTCCGGCGGCAGGCCCTCGACCTGGCTGCGTTCCTCGGCCATGCGGTCGAAAACCTCCAAGATCAAGCACTTGACATCTTCGAGCAGGCTGGAGCCCTCGCCTTCGAAGGTGAAGCCCTTGGAGACGATGTCCGGACCGCTGAGTATTTCGCCGGTCTTGTCGTCAATGACCATCATGGGGATCAGCATGCCGTCTTCGGCCAGGTGTTTGCGGTCCCGGAGCACGACCTGGCCTACGTCGCCCACGCCCTTGCCGTCCACCAGAACCCGGCCCGTTTCCACCCGGCCCTCCTTGCGGACCCCGTCCAGGTCCAGGCGAATCCGATCGCCGTTTTCGGCCAGGATCAGTTGATCCCGGGACATGCCCACCTGGCGGGCCAGTCCGACGTGCTTGATCAGGTGTCTATATTCCCCGTGGATGGGGACCAGATAGCGGGGCCGGGTCAGGTTGATCATGAGCTTGAGTTCTTCCTGATAGGCATGGCCGCTGACATGGATTTCGCGGACGGTCTCGTAAATGACCTCGGCCCCCTGGCGGTAGAGGTTGTTGATGATGTTGGTGATGGCCCGTTCGTTGCCGGGAATGAAGCGGGAGGAAAGGATGACCGTGTCTCCGGGCTTGATCTTGATCTTTTTGTGGTCGTTGTTGGCCATGCGGGCCAAAGCGCTCATGGGTTCGCCCTGGGAGCCGGTCGTGATCAGGACCACTTCCTCGTCAGGCATGTCGTTGAGGTCTTTGAGGGAGGCATCGGTGCCCGCGGGGATTTCGA
>Ga0180009_10002031_pt1 | contig 23931 bp, 21 predicted proteins | sample OS_PC_MetaG_FD_123537 | JGI IMG/M metagenome (GOLD analysis project Ga0180009, IMG submission 123537) | Groundwater microbial communities from the Aspo Hard Rock Laboratory (HRL) deep subsurface site, Sweden - OS_PC_MetaG | ecosystem: Environmental > Aquatic > Deep subsurface > Groundwater...
GAACTTGTCTTAATCTTAATCTTAATCTTAATCTTAATCTTAATCTTAATCTTAATCTTAATCTTAATCTTAATCTTAATCTTAATCTTAATCTTAATCTTAATCTTAATCTTAAGGGCACCTTGATTAACTGACACTCAGTCAGCATCAAAGGGTTGGTCTTTCAAGAACCCTGGAAGCCATGGATGGCTTCCAGGAGCTCCATGGATGGACTGGTGCGTTTCTTGAAAGATCAACCCTTTGGTGTGGTAAGTTCGACAATCTAAATTACATTGCCCTTTGGGCTTAAACCAAAGCCGGGTCCTTTGGGCCCGGATTCGTTACTGTTCGGGTTAAAGCATTCACGGTGCGGTTTCGGGACAGGCATACCTGTTTTTATTACTGGAAAACCGGGGTTGTCGTCAAGAAGGGGCCGGCCGAGGTCTGCAATGGGGGGTGGCAGTCCCTTATCCAGGGACTGCACTGATGGTGTCCTCAGGCTATTGCAGGAGCCCCGTCAGGCGCTGACGGATGAGTGCCTCTGCGTCTGACATGATCCTCGAGATCAGCTCCTGGCAGGTCGGGATATCATGGATCAGACCGGCAACCATGCCGCAGGACCAGACACCCGTGTTGGTCTCGCCTTCCGTCATCACCCTCGGGTAGACCCCGGCCACCTCTTCGATGATATCTTCAAATGTAATCTTCTTCCCCAGGGTGGCCTCTTTTTCCAGGAGACGTTCAACGGCGGGGTTGTTGAGAACGCGTTCGGTATTTCTCAGGGGACGCATCACCAGCCGGGTGTCCAGCTCGCTGGCAGCGACAATGGCCTGCTTGACATTTTCGTGAACAGGCGCCTCTCTGGTTGCGATGAACCGGGTTCCCATATTCATACCTTCTGCTCCCAGGGCCAGAGCAGCAACAAGACTGCGGGCGTCTGCCATGCCACCGGACGCGACAAAGGGAATCTTCAACTCTTCCGCTGCCCGGGGCAGGAGAATCATGTTCGGGATATCATCTTCACCCGGGTGGCCTCCGCACTCGAATCCATCTACCGATACGGCGTCGCACCCGATTTTTTCGGCCTTCAGAGAATGCCGCACCGACGTGCACTTGTGGATGACTTTCACGCCGGCTGCCTGCAATCGGGGTAAATACTCCTGGGGATTCCGTCCGGCGGTTTCCACAATCTTTATCCCCCCATCGATAATCGCGCTGATGTATCCCGGGTAGTCCGGTGCATTGACAATCGGCAGGAACGTCAGGTTGACGCCGAAAGGTTTGTCGGTCATCTCATGACAGCGGGCAATCTCCTTTGCCAGATCGCCCGGTGTTTTCTGGGTCAATCCAGTGATGATACCCAGTCCTCCGGCATTTGAAACCGCGGCAGCCAGTTCCGCAAAACCGACATAGTGCATGCCGCCCTGTATGATCGGATGCTCGATACCAAAGAGTTCGGTGATGCGTGTTTTCATAAGTTTAATCTCCCTTGCATGGTGTCGTTGTGAATTCAAAAGCGGTCTGTTTTAAACCCGGTGACCGCTGTCAAGGATCCAAAGTCTGTTATTCATGAATATCATTTGCAGGCCGCAAACGGAAGAAGAAACGTACCTGTTCAGGTTCAGCGTCTGCTCAGAAAAAGGGGTGCATGGGGATGAAGAAACAATCATCAAGTGGCGTGAAGCCCTTCCTGAAAATAACCCGTTGCACAGGATTTGCTGATGCTGTAGGTATTTGTCTGAGAAAAAGCGTTAGCCATCTGTATTCATGTTATCATCTGCAGATGATACAAAACCAGGAAAAATGGGGGACATGATCTCGTTAGGTGTCCCCTGATTTCTGCGGAATTGAAGCGACAATCGAGACATGACAGGCTAGCGATGGTTCAGCACAACCTCTTTAACGACCACGCCCCTGCCTTTCAGTTCTTCAACATCTTTTTTCTGATGGCTTCTGTCGGGCAGTTCAATCTCCACCGTTGCTTTTTTGGTGGTCAGGTTGATTCCCCGGGTCAGCACGCGTTTTTCGAAATCTTCCGCCTGTGGTGTTTCACCTTCCCTGAAATAATGGGTGATCTCTTTCAGCGGTGTGGCGGAGAAAACAAAATAGAGTTTTTCAGTTCCCGGATTGTTATCAAATTCAAAGATCAGTTCCGAATTCTGGGGTGGGAAAAAATATTGAAAATTGGCGTTCAATGGATTCGGGATATCCGTCACCAGTCGGTTTGGAAAAATCTTGAACAGGTTGTTCCTGGAATCTTTGCTGATCACATAGGCATAGAGAGCGGTCAGCGGTTTGATCATCACAAAAAACCGATCCCCGTTGTGGACGGTATTGCCATTTTCGATGGGTTTCCCATTGGCATCATAGATATGGATCAGTGACTCCACAACCTGGCAATCGCCTGCCAACAGGGTTTTATATTCCAGGCAGATCTCGATTTTCCGCTTTTCTTCGGTAAATGTTTTATGAACCGCCCGCAGCAGGGCCTGGGTAACCCCCTTGATACCGGATAGATCCGAGGAGGCAATGGAATTGATTTTTCGGCCGGACAATGAGACCAGGAACCCGTCCGCCGTTTCGGAAAGATTGACATGATAGGTGCAGGCATCCAGTCTTAACCCTCCCGGGGGCGGCAGTTCCAGGGTTTCAACATATCGATTCACAATAGGAAGCGCGGTGTTTTGCACCAGAACCGGATCGAAATTCACTGCTTTTTCAATCAGCAGATAACAGCTGTTTTCTTTTGCCAGCGATACGCCTTCAACTGAAAACAGCAATATGCAAATGCAGAAACATAACGTTGTTTTTTTCATCTTTTTGTCTGTTGAGGGTTATGGTGACCGACCCGGATTCCCTGGCCGGGTATCAAAATCCAGGAACTAGCGGGCTGCTCCACCCAGTACAAAGGCGCCGTAGACGGAGGCGGAATACCCCTCCGCTTTCACATAATCCCGTGCCTGCAGCCATGCCTTGCCGTATTCGCCGTTCAGCGACTGCTCATGAAATTTTTTCATAAATGCCAGGGTCCCTTCATCGTCAATCTGCCACAGGCTGCTGAGGGTGGCAATGGCACCCCCCAGATAGAAACTGCGGGTCAGTCCCAGCAGGTCATCACCGGCAATCGTCTTTCCCAGGCCTGTTTCGCAGGCTGACAGGACAACCAGTCTGGCTGGCAGCGGGTGCTCATAGATTTTACTGGCGGTCAGCGGATCGGCGGTACCGTTGGATGTCAGAAACACGGCTGAATTCAGGGGTTCCTCTTTTTCAAAAATACCGTGGGTTGCCAGATGGATGATGTTGACGCCGGATCCCACCTGGGCGCGCAGGTTGTTCTCCTGGGCCTCCATCCCGATCAGGGGCCGGGTATGATAGATCTTCCCTACGGCGATGGCCTCCTCCCGGGCTCCGGTCAACTGGGGCAGTGTGCCGCCAAAATCGGGATCACCGATAATGACAATCTCGGTTTTGCTGCTGAAACGGTATGGTTTGCGATTGATCCAGCTTCCGGTTGGCAGTGTCACCACGGGGAAGCTTGTGTCCATGGCGCCCCAGGGAATAAAGTAGAGCTCGCCACTGGGGATCATATAGAGGCTTTCGCCCGCATTCCAGTGGGACATGTCAAAAGCGTTGTTCAGATCCCGGATCACACTTTCCGGGGTGAGGGTCCGGTCTGAATAATCCTTCCTGGATTTCAGTCGAATACCTCTGTTGACCGCCCCCAATTCAAACGCTTCAGCAAAATTTTCAACCAGCTGGCGGATGTTTTGATAGGTCACATCCAGTTTTTTAATACTGGCAGTGTCGGCGGTAATCATCAAAAACTGAATCTCATCGTTAGCCCTGCCGGGAATTGCGTATGCAATTGTTTCCCCGGTCTTCAGGGTGCGTTGAATATCGGTTAACGGGGTGTGGCTGATGGAGATCAGGTCGGCCATTTCCGGATCCCGCTGCCGCAACAGGGCCACTTTTTCCTCCCGGCGTCTAAGCATTGATTTCTCATTTTCAACCCCGAGTGGATCATTTGCCCCCGGGGCCATGTTCATCATCCGCTGTTTCAGAATCCGGGTTTCCAGGTCTTTGATTTCAGCAGTCAGTCCGGCTTCCCGGTTTTTGTCCAGCGCCTGATGGGCAAGCAGGTCAACGAATGCCCGGGCCCGGGCCCGTTCCAGATCGCTGAACAACAGTCCCCAGTTCTTTTTCTGGATATCGATCCTGGCCAGATGGTAGATGATATCACTTTTCCCCATGCCAAACCGTATTTTGGCTCTGTCGGTGCTGAGATTTCCCGAGATCGCATCCACACCGTCCTGCGCCTGTCTGAAAGCAAGTTCCGCTTCATCGGTCATCCCCTTTGCGAACAGGGTGGTACCGGTCAGAACGCCGATCCGCCAGACATAATCCGGCAATCCTTTTTCAATGGCCATCTTCATGGCATGCTGCCCGGCACCATAACACCGATCGTGCATGCCGAGTCTGTTGAAGATTCGCGCCTTGAGGGCAGCCACGGTCACCTGCCCGACCGTATAGCCCAGCGCCCTGTAAAACGCGTCTGCCTGCCGAAACAGCTTCTCACTGGCATCAATGTCCTGGGTAACGGCCAGCGTGGCAGAGGCCAGAAAAGTGAGGTTCATCGCCCGACCATAATAATTATCGGCGTGAACCTCATCATTCATGCCATAAAGTGGATGGTTGACCACAAAATGGGAATTGTTGAACAATCGCTCTGCTTCCCTGGACCAGGCCAGGGCTTTTAGGTAATCTTCCTGGAAAATATAGACCCCGGCGATCCCCGTGTAGGCCCTTAGTTTTGCCGTTGTCAGGTAGTAGAGGGATATGCGGTTGGTGGGAAAGGATTTGAATTCGATCGGTAATTCCCAGGTGCCGATGACCTTGATAATTTGGGCAAAGTCTGCCAGGGCACCCTCATAGTCTTCCAGCCAGACCTTCACCTCCCCTTTCAGGGCGAGGGCATTCAAGTCGGCACCAAAGTGGGCAATTTCAAGTCGGGTCGTGGTCTCCAACTCCGCTTCCGCATCGGCCGCCCGACCCATCATGAGAAGAATCTGTGCCTTCAGGAAGGAGGCCTGCCATAAAACAGCGGGATCATCGTTTGAATCAGACAGCGATGCCAGTCCTGCCAGGGCTTTCTCGCCATCCCCACCCAGATAGGAGTTAAATGCGATTTCCAGTTCGCTGGTGACACGCACCCCCAGGGGTGTCGTATTCCCTTTTTTCGGCATCTCAATCCTGTGAGACGGAATCGGAGAAAACGCAGCCGTCGGTGCATGTTGAGAAAGGGGAGGTTTTGCGGTCAGCCGGATAACATCCTGCTTCTGCAACACCGGCCCAACGGTAGTGTGCGAAAAATCCGGCACGACAACCTGGGAGCAGGCCGTCAGTGAAATAAGACCAGCAAGGAGGATCAGTCCCCGCTTCATTCTTTGTCTGAATGCTGAATTCATGAGTAACCTGTTGTCGTTATGTTTCGTTTTGCCATCCCTGTTGGATATGAATTTGTGATGCATGCGCCGGCTCAAGTGCTGCGCCGGGCTGCCGCGGTTCGGTCAGTTCAATCTGCCATCTACCCGTTTTTCTGCGGTTTCCTGCCTGCAACCGTTTTGTGGATCCAGACATACACGGCAAGCAGGACGGCAGATCCGCACAGAATCAGGATGAGATGTTGATCGAGGATGGCCTTGGCTGCGTGGACCAGATCGCCGTAACTCATTTCGCCGGTTGTTACCCCGAACCAGTAGCCCATGGATGTGAGCAGAATAACCCAGAGACCGGCCCCGGCGAGGGTGAAGGCCGCAAAGCGCATCACGTTCATGCGGGACACGCCGGCCGGGATGGAGATCAACTGTCTGACCACCGGGATGAGGCGGCAGACAAAGGTGGTGATATCGCCATATTCGCGGAATATGGCTTCTGCCCGCTCCAGTTTTTCGGGTGCCAGGAAAAAATACTTTCCCCAGCGATGCAGGAAGGGGCGGCCCAATTTCACGGACAGAAAATAGTTGATACTGGCACCCAGCAGCGATCCGGCAACGCCACAGGCAATTGCCAGCAAAAATGCATACCAGACGTTGCTGCCGGGATAAAACTCACCCCTTGCGGCCATGAAACCGGCAGGGATCATCACGATTTCACTGGGGAAGGGAATAAAGGAACTTTCCACGGTCATAAAAATCAAAACCAGTATCGGGCCCCAGCTCAAACCGTACCTGGACATTTCCTCAAGAAAAGGGATCAGTATCTCAACCAAGGCTACTCTCCATGAATCATATTATCAATTTACTGACGCCCGCTGGTTTCCGGTGGCGCCGACAGGTGTTCTCCAGCATGGCTTACCGTTCTTCCCTGAAAGTGTTCATTGTCATGTCTGCGGTTTCTCTGCGGACAGCATCCGCAACCTCAATTGAGACGACTGTTTTGCCGATCGGGAAGAGTGATATCGCAGCCAGTTTCAGATGTTGAATGCCAAAGGGAATGCCGATAATGCTGACGAAAAACGGGATGGAGGACACCACATGGCCTATGGCCAGCCAGATACCGGCCAGAAAAAACCAGATCAGGTTCCCCAGCATTCCCAGGTCACCGGTTCCGATGTCATCCCGGTTGGTCAACTCCTTTCGGCTGATCATCACTTTTCCAAAAGGAAAAAAACAGAACCCACCAATAACAAAACAGGATTTCGCCCAGGGAATGGTAATAATCAGCAGAAACATCAGACAGCCGACAAACCACCAGGAAAGTCCCATCAACCAACCGCCCAGCACAAACCAGATCAGATTCCCGATCAATCTCATATATTATCCTTTGGCATGATCAACTGGCAACGGGTGCACCAAAAACATGTGGGTATGTGATCATAACCTCTTTCCGCTTACAGGTACCCACACATATTTGGTGCACCCCTGGCAACACCATCCCTGACGGGCAATTGAGACGTGTCGTATCGTGGACATCCGGTATCCTGTCACCCTCAAATACAGCCCCCTGAACCAGACGCGGACTTATTGCAACTCCCGGGTGAAAAAATGGGTATAACAGATGAAACGGCGACTGTATCTTCTTTGATCGCATTTTTTTACGGTATTCGCATAGGGCTGGGCTTCACGCTCAAATCCCTTTTTCCGCAGGGATTTGCCATATACCTCGCAGACTCGTTTGAGACAGTCTGCAAAGGGCACGAACAGGCTCCCGGGTTTGGTATAGCCGGTCTCGCATGAGGAATAAAACAGGGTGCCGGGTGTGACCGACTGCCGGATGTTTTCTGTCGCTGCCGTGTAGCAGGCGTTCCCGCAGATTTTATTCCCGGTATCAGTACCTGTCACATAAGATTCGTAAGTCCCGCATTCGCAGACAGCCCACATCACGGCCCTCATCTCCCTGTCAAATGCCGGGTCATCATATCCATATCCTGTCTGTGCAATCCCGCAGACAGCAATCAACCATAAGATCATGTGCTTCATAACGGTTTTCCCTTCCTCGCATCAGGTCCGGCCGGATATTGGCGATGCCTGCCCGCCAGGAATCATGTCTTGTCTCCGCGCTGCGGGTGAGCCGCTGCCCCGTTGGGTTAAAACATCGAATGTCCCTTATGGCCGTCGATGGTCCAATCAAGGGCACTCTGATTAACTGAAACTCAGTCAGCATCAACGGGCTGATGTTTCAAGAACCTGGGAAGCCATGGATGAACTCTTGCGTTTCTTGAAAGATCAGCCCTTGGGTGCGGCTCGATAATTTTAATTCATCAAGGTGCCCTTAAGCTAGCAAAAGAACCAGGCAATGGCAAGGGTGGAACCGGGCAATTCTGGCCCCGGAAAGCCCGCCTGTGTTCCCAAAGGAAAAAGAGATGGAAGTGGTTTGCAGAAAAACCATCGACAGTGATATCAAGGAGAATATGCGGTCATCTTAACCGGACGTCCGGCCAGAGAAACGATCACCCGCATCAACCGGGATCAATCAACCCACCCTGTCTGCCGTGGGGTGGATTCCAGAATCGGTGACTAACGATGAATCTACGGGAAACCAATATTAAAAAGCTGTCAGGATCCGTTTTTGATGTTCTCATCATCGGCGGCGGCATCAATGGCGCGGTCTCCGCAGCCGCTCTGTCCGGAAAAGGGGTCAAGACCGCGTTGATTGACCAGGGGGATTTTGCCGGTTTGACCAGCCAGGAATCCTCAAATCTGGCCTGGGGAGGGGTTAAATACCTGGAAACGTTGGAATTCATGCTGGTTCGTAAACTCTGCCGGTGCCGCAATGATCTGATCCGTCACTATCCTTCCACCGTCCAGGAAATCCGGTTTTTTACCACGGTGGCCAGGGGGTTCCGCTTCCCGCCGGTATTTATCTGGCTGGGGACCTGGCTCTACTGGGTGATTGGCAACTGTTTTACAAAAGCCCCCCGCTACCTGACCCGCAGGACGATCGCTGCCGAGGAGCCGGTTGTCAATACCAGAAACGCAGCCGGGGGATTTGAATACTCGGATGCCTATCTTTATGATAACGATGCCCGGTTTGTTTTTGGTTTTGTCCGTTCAGCCCTGACATCCGGCTGTATTGCCGCCAACTACGTGGAGGCCCTGTCATCAGAGAAGACCGGGGAGGGACTCTGGGTAACCCGTGTCAAAGCCGGTATTTCGGGGGAGGAGTTTGAAATCCGGTCAAAAGCCGTGATCAACGCCGCCGGACCGCTTGTGGACGACTACAATCGCATCGCCGACCAGGCAACAGAGCACCGCATCCTGCTGTCAAAGGGCATTCATCTGCTGGTCAACCGCATCACCGAAAGCCAGCGGGTGCTGACGTTTTTTGCCAGTGATGGCCGTCTCTTTTTTGTCATCCCCATGGGTGTCAGGACCTGCATCGGCACGACCGATACGCGGGTCGACAGACCAACCAGGGAGGTGACTGCAGAGGATCGCCGGTTCGTCCTGGACAATGCCAACACCCTGCTCAACCTGGAAAAGCCACTCCGGGAATCGGATATCATCGCGGAACGGTGTGGTGTGCGCCCGCTGGTGGTCAAGGGAGAATCCGGCGGGGATCAGGACTGGATGCAGCTGTCACGGAAACACGCGATTGAAGTCAATCTGGAAGACCGGTACCTGACCATTTTCGGGGGGAAGCTCACCGACTGCCTCAATGTGGGTGATGAGGTCTGCCAGTTCATTGAAGAGATGACCATCACCGTCCCCTATCCGGACTTCAAATGGTATGGGGAACCGGATCAGCCCACCAGAAAACGCTTTATGCATTATGCCCGCCTGATGGACCTGGATGGATACACCTCCCCGGAGTCTTCTGAACAGTTATCGACGAGACTCTGGCGGCGCTACGGAGCCGCCGCGTTCAGTCTGCTGGAAATGATCCAGGAGGACCCGCGCCAGGCTGAAGTATTGATCAAGGGGACCGAATATATTCGCTGTGAACTGCATGAGGCCGCTCACCGGGAAATGATTACCAAACTGGGGGATTTTCTGCGTCGGCGATCCAAGATCGCCCTGATTGAACGGCGGGAAACCATCCGGCAGGCGGCCGGTCTCAAAGAAGCCTGCCATATTCTGTTTGGGGAGCAGGCGGAACTGAAAATCGCCGAGTATTTCGAAGACAACCCCTAGGGGACAACGACCGCTTGACTCACCCGGCTGTCTCGATCATGGCCCCGCAGTCTTCACAGCGATAGCGGCTGACATTGCCATGATCGAAGGTGATGGTTTCAAAATCGGTCTGTTTTTTCCCCGTGGCTTCAAAACACTCCGGGCAGTAGTCATTTTCCAGCTCCTCGGGTGTCAGGGTCAGATGACACTGCTTGCAGCGCAGTTTGCTGGAGATCTCTTTCAGCAGAACCAGATTTTTATGCAGACATTCAGACATGGTTTCGTTCTTATTTTAAGTAATGAAACATCCCGCGACTGACCACGGGGAACACGACCTGTTTCGGACCGGATTGTTCAGGAACTGCAGTCGGATGATGACAGCATGGTTTCTAGTCGATCACCCCGTGACATTTTTTGGTCTTTTTCCCGCTGCCACACCAGCAGGGATCATTCCGGCCAGGCGAATCCGCTTTTTTTTGCTCACCATCCACATAGTACCAGACACCCGCCTCTTTGAGAAATCGGGATCTTTCCCGCAGGGCCCCAGGCTTTTCCGCCTGAAAATAGGCGATGAATTCCACAAAACCGGTCTGGTCCTCCGCCGTGCCGCCGGACTGATCGAGCAGTTCCAGCTTGAGCCACTGGGTGGTTTGTACGGTTTTCTGCAGGGAAAGTCGATTGCTGCTGTTTCGCGTTGAAGGGTGGTGCGTCGCCAGCAGGTAATCCACCAGCCCTTTGCTGAACGCCGCATAGCGCGATCGCATCAATGCTACCGCTGTTTCCGCTTGTGTTTCACCCCGGTGCAGGGGTCCGCAACAGGTTTGATAGGGTCTATCCTGACCACAGGGGCATGGTTCACTGGAAGTCATCGGGATCAACAACCTGCCCCTCCTTTAACCATCGTTCTCGGATGTCGATTTTCAGATTCCCGGCATGCTTCTGAATGACCCGGACCTGCTGCTGCGTTACCAGCGAGACGGTTGTCCCACTCTCACCGGCCCGACCGGTTCTGCCGGCCCGGTGAATATAGTCTTCGTATCTGCCCGGCAGATCCAGGTTAAAGATGTGAGAAACCCCTTTGATATCCAACCCGCGGGAGGAAATGTCGGAGGAGATCAGCACGGTTGAAACACCTTTGCGGAAATCGTCAAGGGCCTGCTTCCGTTCCAGCTTGGTGCAGTCTTTATGAATCGGGGAGACCTTGAGATGGTGGTGTTCCAGTTTGCTTTTCAACACCTCGACCCGTTCCGTGTGATGGACAAAAACGATTGCCCGTTCAGGCTGCATGGCATGAATTAATCGACGCAGCAGGTCGATTTTCTTCCGCTCCTCCACCACCACATAGAAATGGTCGATATCCGGATTGATGGGACTGAATTTGGCATTGACCTTGACCAAATCTTTTGCCAGGGCTTCCGCTTCCCCGACAAGCCCTTTCTGTTCCGTGGCGGAAACAAAAATCAGCTGTCGCTCCCTGAGGGTTGAGCTGATGATTGCCCGGACGGACACCAGCGATTCCCCTGCGAGTAAGCGGTCAATCTCATCCAGGACAATGCTTTTGACCGTATGGACCTTCAGCTTCTTCATCTTGATCAAGTCCAGCAGACGACCGGGAGAACCAACCACCACCTGGGGCTTTTTCTTCAACTTCTCCAGCTGCCGCTTGAGTGGCGTGTCTCCGATCAGCAGCTGGGACCGAATGGACAGTCCGGCATGCTGCAGCAACCGTTGTATCTGGTGCTGCACCTGCAGTGCCAGTTCATGGGTGGGGGCGAGGATTATTACCTGGAGACCGGCCACCGTCGTATCAATTCTGCAGAGCAGCGGCAGGAGATAGGCCAGGGTTTTTCCAGTCCCGGTTTCGGAGCTGATAAAAACATCCCTGCCTTGGAAAAGGACCGGGGCCGTCTGGATCTGCACAGGTGTTGGTTCCGTGATGCCGTCCAGGGCCAGAGCATCCTCCAGACCCGGGACCACCCCTAGATCACTGAATTTCATAAGTCCATCTCAAAACTGTCATTTATTAAATAGGGTGACATGATACCTATTTTCTTGTTTCTCACATGGTTCATTGTATCAAGGGCACCTTGATTCAATAACATTATCGAGGTACCCGCACCAAAGGGTTGATCTTTCAAGAAACGCACGAGTCCCTCCATGGAGCTCCTGGAAGCCATCCATGGCTTCCAGGGTTCTTGAAACATCAACCCTTTGATGCTGACTGAGTTTCATTGAATCAAGGTGCCCTTAACAGGGTGACATGATACCTGTTTCCCGGTTCACAATCAGAGATGAGAAACAACCTGCCGGATGCGCGGGATTGTGCTGATCTCATCAGAGCCAGCGTTTTCGTCGTTTGTACGATTTGAGCGTGTGGTAGGACTTGATGGTTTCGGTACCGGCGGTACCCAGGTAGAACTCCTTGACGTCGGGATTCTCCATCAGGTCTGCGGCGTTGCCTTCCAGCACGATCTTGCCGTTTTCCATGACGTAGCCGGTGTGGGCGATCTGCAGCGCCATGTTGGTGTTCTGTTCCACCACGAGGATGGTGGTGTTCTGTTCCCGGTTGATGCGCTGGATGATCCTGAAGATCTCCCGCACCAGCAGTGGCGCCAGTCCCAGGGATGGTTCGTCCAGCAGCAGCAGATCCGGGTGGGCCATGATCGCCCTTCCGATGACCATCATCTGCAGTTCACCGCCGCTGCAGAAACCGGCCAGGGTTTTCTTGCGCCGGGCCAGGGCCGGGAAAAGTTCGTAAACCCGTTCCAGGTCTCGATGATAGGGCTTTCCCCAACGGGTCGCCGTTCCCACCCGCAGGTTTTCCTCCACCGTCAGGTATTTGAACTCCTGTCTGCCTTCGAGCACCTGGATGATCCCTTTGCGGGTGATTGCTTCCGGGGGCAGGTTCTGGATCGACGCGCCGTTGAACTCGATGGAACCCTCGGTGACCTTGCCGTTTTCCGGTTTCAGCAGACCGGAGATGGCCTTCAGGGTCGTCGTCTTGCCGGCCCCGTTGCTACCCACCAGACTGACAATTTTCTTGTCCTCGATGGAAAGGGAAACCCCTTTCAGCACCTGGATTACGTCCGAATATACGACACTGATGTTGTTCAGCAGCAGTTTGATAACTGGTTCCATGGGATGGTTCAATAGGAAAACGGCCAGAGCCGGAAACTGGAACGTAGGATTCGCCAGATCTCCGCCAGTCCTTTGGGTTCGAAAATAATAAACAGGACAATGGAGAGTCCGAAGACAAATTCGCGAAGGGGCGCCATGGTAATGGAAACCGAGGCTGCCGGTCCGAAATTCATCAGAAATTCGGTCACCATGCTCAGTACCTCTCCCAGGGAGACGATGAAGATGGTCCCGAAGATGGCGCCGGAAACACTGCCCAGGCCCCCGATGATGATCATGGCGATGAATTCAATGGAGAGCCACATGTTGAACGGCTCCGGGGTGATGGTCATCATGTAGAAGGCGAACAGCGCCCCGGCGAAACCCGCATAAAAGGAGCTGATCCCGAATGCCAGCAGCTTGTACTTGAAGATGGGAATCCCCATCCCTTCCGCGGCCCGGTCGTTGTCCCGGATGGCCACCAGGGCCCTGCCGAAGCGGGTGCGGATCAGGTTGACCATTACCCAGGTCATGACGATCAGGCTGATAAAGATCAGAAAATAGAAGCTGCGGTCGGTATTCAGCTCGATACCGAAAATCGAGCCGTTGGAAACCGCGATGCCCTCGGCGCCGCCGGTGGCGCTCTCCCACTGGACCAGGATGTACTCGATGATAAACTGCCCGGCCAGGGTCGCGATCGTCAGGTACAGGTGCTTGAGACGCAGTGACGGAATCCCGAAAATCATGCCGACCACTGCGGTCAACACGCCGGACAATGGCAGTGCCAGAAGCAGGGGCAGACCCAGGCGGGTGGTCAGAATGGCAGCGGTGTATGCGCCCACGCCGAAAAACGCCCCGTGACCCATCGATATCTGTCCCGTATACCCGATCAGCAGGTTGAGCCCGATGGCGGCGATGGCATAGATCCCGATGGTGTTCAGGAGGTAAAGGGTATAGGCACTGCCAGTCAGCGGGATGATGACCAGCAGGACAAAAATCCCGACCAGCAGCCAGGTTCGGCCGAAATCGGTTTCGAAAATGGTCAGTTCTTCTTCGTAGGACTCTTTGTAGTTACCACACAGATGAAAATGAAGTTTTCGCATTGTGACTGTCCCAGTGGCTTCCTTATTTTTTTAAACCCGTTCGATCTCTTTCAGACCGAACAGTCCGTATGGCTTGACCATGAGAATAAACACCAGCACGATGTAGGGGATGATTTCCCTGAGTGAGGTGGAGAGGTAACCGCCGGTAAAGGTCTCCAGCAGACCGATGATGACACCGCCCAGGATCGCGCCCCCGATGCTGTCCAGACCCCCCAGGATCACCACCGGAAATACCTTCAGCCCAATGGCACTCAACTCGTGCACGTTGATGCCGTTGATAATCCCGAGCACGATGCCGCTCATGGCGGCCACCAGGAAGGCGATGGCCCAGGAGAGGGCAAAAACCCGGCGCACATGCACGCCCAGGGACATGGCTGCAGTCTGGTTATCCGCCACCGACCGCATATAGATGCCCTGGGAGGAGTACTTGAAAAAGAATCCGAACATGAGCAGAAACAGGATCCCGATGATAAAGGTGGCCATGTACACCGACGGGATCTGGATGATGCCCAGCTGCAACATCAACGCTTCCGGCAGAAAATCCGGATACTGGTGGATGTCGCCGCCGAAAATGAACAGCAGCAGCCCCTTGAACATGGCTGCCATGCCCACGGTCAGCATGATCACCTGGATCAGATCCTCACCGATCAGGGGACGCAGGAAGAGACGCTCGACCACAAACCCGAGGAGAAAGGAGCCTGCCAGTGTCAGGACGAAGGCCAGCGCAATCGGCAGTTCCGCCCAGGTGGTCAGCACCAGAAACAGGAACGCGCCGGTGGCCAGGAGTTCCCCGTGGGCGAAGTTCAGCACGCTGCTGGCCTTGTAGATCATAACAAACCCCAGTGCCGACAGGGCATAGAGAAACCCGAGAGACAGGCCGTTGACCAGGAGATGTAAAAAAAACGACATAATCATCACTCCTTAAGAGACAGAAAGGATATTGACAGTGCTCTCGATGGTTCCGATGGTACCGTCCCTGTAGTTGACCTGTCCCCTGACAGCCAGGGAGGTCTTTTCGGAATAGAGAGCCTCGATCAGTTCGGCATACCGCTCGGCGACAAATTTGCGCCGCACCTTGCCGGTCCGGGTCAGTTCTTCGTCGTCCGCATCCAGCAGCTTGTAAAGCAGCATGATGCGGGACAGCTGCATGGCGGGCGGCAGATTCTGGTTGACAGATCGAACCTCCTCACAGATCAGTTCCTCCACTGCCGGCTGTTTCGACAGATCCAGGTAGGTGGTGTAGGGAATCTTGCGTTCCTCGGCCCAACTGCCCACATTTTCAAAATCGATATTGATAAAGGCCGAAAGGTAGGCGTGTCCCTCCCCCCAGATGACCGTTTCCTTGATATAGGGGCTGAATTTGAGCCGGGTTTCGATAAAGTCCGGGGAGAAGACTTCGCCTTCGGCCGTGTGCATGATATCCTGTTTGCGGCCCAGAATCAGCAGATGGCCATCATCGTCGAGGTATCCGGCGTCCCCGGTGTGAAACCAGCCGTCTGCCAGGGCTTCCGCCGTTGCTTCCGCGTTCTGGTAGTATCCCACGAACACGGATTTGCTGGAGACCAGCACCTCCTGGTCGTCGGTGATGTTGATGTCTGTCCGGGGCAGGGATTTTCCCACCGTCTCCGGTTTGACCTCCCCGTCGGGCTGAACCTGGAAGATGCCGCAGGTTTCGGTCATGCCGTAACACTGCTTGAGGTTCAGGCCGTTGATGCGGAAGAAACGGATGACCTCCGGGCTGATGGGATGACCACCGGTAAAGGCCGCCCTGAAACCGAGACACCCGATCCGGTCCAGCAGGGGTCTGGAGACGGTGATCGTGGCCAGCCACTTCAGGAAGGACAGGTAGAAGGGAATGCCGCTTTTTTTCTCTTCCCGCTGGATGACCGCCTGACCGATCTTCTGTGCCAGGTGGTAGAAGGTTTTTTTGATCACACCGGCATCGTTGATCTTGACCCGGATCTTGGATGCCAGTTCTTCCCAGAAGCGGGACGAGGTGATGATCACCGTGGGTCCGATCTCCCTGAAGTCCTCGGTGACGGTCTCGGCGGTTTCGGGAAAGTTCATGACCAGTCCACCGAACAGGGTAATGCCGACGCCCCACATCTGGTCAACCACCCAGGCAGGGGGAGAGATGGAGATCCAGTTGTCCCCCCGACGGATGGGGGCCGTCTCCAGCCATTTGGAGGCCATATCGGTAAAATTCTCGTGGCTCAGCATGACCATCTTGGGCAGACCGGTTGTCCCCGAGGTCATGATCATCAAGGCCACATCCCCGGGCCGGCCCTTTTCAACTTCGGTGAAAAACAGATCCGGCGTCGTGGCCGCCTTCTCTTTTCCCAGTGTGAGCAGTTCGCTGTAGCGGATCAGCCAGGGGTCTTCCCGATAGCTGCTCATCCCCGTGGGATCGATATAGACCACATGCTCGACCGTCGGCAGGTCAGTCCTGTTTTCGAGCAGCTTGTCCACCTGTTCCTGGTCCTGCACAATCACCAGGCGGGCTGAGATCCGATTGATACCGAAAACGATCTCCCTGCCCACAGCCGACGTGAACAGGTTCACCGTGACACCGCCCATCGCCTGCACGCCCAGTTCGCTGAACAGCCACTCCGGGTGGTTGTCGACCACCAGCGCAACGTTGTCCCCTCGTTTCAGACCCAACCCCTTCAGTCCCAGCGCCGTTTGCCGGGCATAGTCCAGGTAGTCGGACCAGCTGAACGGGTGCCAGATGCCATAGGCTTTTTCGCGGATGGCAGTCTGCTGGTTCCCGGCGTTCTGGGCCTGCCGGACCAGCATTTGCGGCAGTGTCAGACCGGAGATGTCAACGGCTGCGGTGGTTTTTTGCAGGGCCGCGGTTGCAGGACGATGATTCATATGGTTCTCTTTTTAAATCAGGGCGGAATCACCCAGGTACGCTTTGATGACTTCCGGATGATTCTGAACATGTTCGGGGCTTCCCTCGGCGATTTTCACCCCGAAGTCCAGGACGGCGATCCGTTGACAGATGCCCATAACGATGGACATGTCATGTTCCACCAGCACCATCGTCTGTTTCCAGGTCGTGTTGATCTCGACCAGAAACCGGACCATGTCTTCCTTCTCTTCCAGGGTCATGCCGGCCAGGGGTTCGTCCAGGACCAGGAGACGGGGCTCCAGTGCCAGCGCCCGACCGAGTTCCACCCGTTTCCGCAGGCCGTAGGGCAGTGAACCGACCGGTTCCTTGCGGATGGACTGCATTTCCAGGAAATCGATCAGCTCCTCCAGCACTTTCCGGTGCTGGATCTCCTCCTCCCTGACCGAGCGGGCGAAGATGGCTGCTTTGGCCAGATTGTAGTGACTGTGGAGATTCCTGGCCAGCAGCATGTTGGAAAGTACCGACATACCGGCAAAGAGTTCGATGTTCTGGAACGTCCGGCCGATCCCGGTCTTTGTCAGCTGATGGGTCGACAAACCAGTCACGTCCCGGCCGTTGAAGACCATCTGCCCCTTCTGGGGCTTGTAGTATCCGGTCATGCAGTTCAAGAGGCTGGTTTTTCCGGCACCGTTGGGTCCGATGATGCCGACCAGCTCCCCGGTGCTGACCTTGAGGTTGATCCGGTTCAGGGCGGTGATGCCCCCGAACTTCAGGGTCAGATCGGTGAGCGCCAGTTCTGCCTGGCGCTCTTCTGCTGATGAGGATTTGAAAATACTGGGTTCACCGCGAAACGTTTTCATTTCAGAATGGTGATTTTTTCCTTGCCCGGCACCCAGAACTTGGTGACCGGTGTGTAGGATGCATCTTCATGGACCTGGACGATCCTGGCCGTGAATGAGCCGCTGTGATCGGTGGGGGTATAGGTCAGATTGGGGACGATACCGCCCATATCTTCGTTTCTGAAAGACTCCAACGCATTGTTGATGGTCTCGCTGTTGATCTTGCCGTCCCGCTCATAGGCCCGTTCAAATGCCCTTTCCATGATCATGGCGATGGCGACGCCCTCCCAGTAGGAGGCATCAAATTTTGAGACGGTGCCGTATCTTTCCCAGAGCATTTCCAGGGTTTTCATGGCCGGCGCATCATCCCCGGGGAGACAACCGGGGAATTGCATATAGACACGGTCCCGAATCAAGCCTTGGCCCCGTTTGAAAAAATCGGGATCGGTGGAGGTCCAGGTACCGAAGAACTTCACATCGTAGCTGGCTCTGTCTGCTGCCTGCAGTGCCATGAGGATCGCCGACGGCAGGTTCTGAACAAAAATATACTCGGCCCCTTTATCTTTCAGCCGCAGGAGTTCGGTGTTCAGGTCCAGCGCCTTGGGCGGAAATTCCTCGATGTCAACGATGTTGACGTTGTTTTTGGCCGCATACTCCTTGCTGGGTTCATGAATGGATTTCCCGTAGGCGTTGTTGTACGTCAGCAGACCGACTTTCGGCGGATTGGGCCCCTTGTGAATGCCTTTGATATATTCCAGGACGGCATAGGAGTCCATGATATAGCTTCCGAAGGGAAGGTAGGCGTATGCGACCGGATCCTTCAGAATCCCCTGGTAGGTGGAGTAGTTGATGTTGGGAATCTTGTAGCGCTGGATGAGGGGCTTGGCCATAATTCCGGAACCGGCGCTCCAGGTGGCCAGCATGTCCATTTTATCCTGGGTGCTGAATTTCTTCACATACTTGACTGCCTCTGCTGTCTTGTAGGCGCTGTCCACGACGGTTAAATTGATCTTGTGCCCGGCGACGCCGCCCTTGACTTCATTGACATACCGGAAATAGTCCTGGTGTCCCTTGGCGTGGTACTGACCCCAGGATGATGCCGGACCGGTCAGATTGATAATGGCACCGACTTTGATCTCCTGGGCTGACAGTTGCCCGACGAAAATCATGGCCAGCATCCCCAGTGCTAATGTGATGGTTTTAGAAATGCGAATCAACCCTTGCATCTTATTTCCTCCATTGATGACAAATTAAGTAAAACCGGTTCCGGGGATCGTATCAGGATCGCAGAATTCCGTCCCTGGTACCGGGGGTGACAACGTCTTGATTCACTTGAAATGAATTAGTTCAGCTGTAAGGTTTTCTAACCAATCATTGCTGACAAATGACCAACGGATATCTGTAGATAACTGCTTGAATTACCTGGCTTGATACGATTGGATGTCTTCTCGGGTTTGTCTGGTATCGGTTATGTCATCGTTAAATTTTGGGAACATCCGAAAGATCCGGTTTTGGGGTCGGAGGTGCCGAATTCATAGTAAAATAAGTTATTTGCTGATATGGTGTCAAGGGAAACCTGTGAATTTATCAGCAAATTCAAACTAGTACTTTTTGTTCAACCCCCTACCCCCTAACCTGATGGTTAAACAAAGGATACCTGTTGAAACCGGACCGGATTCGGTGTACGGTCAAAGGACGTCAAAAACAGCATGGAAAGGTGTACCCCCTTTAGGGTTGTTTGACTGCATTTGACCCGAGTGACATGAGGTGTTGGTTATGGAAATTACCTGGTGGGGAACGGCCGGTTTTCGGATCAAAACCGGCCGCACCGTTTTTCTGATCGATCCGTATCTCAGCCGGAATCGGGCTGCAGAGCCAGTCCAGTACCTGCGGCCGGAAAAAATCCGTGAGGGCGAACAGATCTTTATCAGTCATGGCCATTTTGACCACATCCTGGATGTGCCGATAATCGCCGGAAACAGTGATGGGATTGTCTACTGTTCCCGGGTGGCGGCGGACACGCTGATCAGCAAGGGACTGAAACGGAAACAGATCCGGGTGGTGGACACGGACGGTTTTTCGGTGGATTTCGACGATTATCATGCCCAGGCTTTTTTCAGCCAGCATGTGAAGTTCGATCGCTGGCTGGTGTTGAAGACCCTGGCACAGATCAATGTCCGCCTGCTCCGCTATCTGCCCATGCTGCGGGACTACCCCCAGGGGCAGGTGCTGAGCTGGCGGTTTGTGATCGAGGACAAGATCCTCCATTTTTTCGGCAGCGGCGGATCACCGGCGGACGAGCTGGAACGGCTGGCCTGCAAGGAGACCGACATCCTGCTGATTCCATTGCAGGGGCATACCAATATCTGCGAGATCGCCCTGGAGTACGTCCAGGTGATGCAACCGAAGATCGTGATTCCCCATCACCAGGACAACTTCTATCCGCCCATTTCAACCACGGTGGATATCAACCCCCTCATCGACGGTATCCGGCGGGAATGTCCCCGGACCGACATCCGTGTGATGGGGATCAACGAATCCATCATAGTCTGATCGGGCCTTTGCCCATGGTAAATAAACCATTCAAACAAACCGACCTATGACGATACTTCTCTCGACCAAAGAGGTGGCAAAATTTCTCAATGTCAATGAGAAAATGGTCTACACACTGGTGGCCGAAAAAGCGCTGCCGGCGACCAAAATCACCGGGAAATGGTCCTTTCCCAAGCACCTGGTGGAGCTGTGGATCGAAGCCAACACCATCAACTACCCCAAAACCCTGCAGCCATCGGCAGGATACCAGAACCTGCTGATTCTTGCGGGCAGCAACGACCCGCTCCTGGACCGGGTGATAACCCTGTTCAACCAGACCTATCCCGAGTTTGCAGCCGTCTTCGGGAATATGGGGAGTATGGGGGGGCTGCGGGCGATGAAGCAGGGGCTCTGCCACATTGCCGCCAGCCACCTCCTGCAGGATGATGAAAAAGAGTACAATTTTGATTTCGCCGGCAGCGAACTTGCGAGTATGCCGGCCATGATCAACTTCTGCAGACGGGAGCAGGGACTGCTCCTGGCCAGGGGGAACCCCAGGGGCATCAGTTCGGTGGGGGATCTGGGGGGCAGCGGTATCCGCATTGTCAACCGGGGTCTGGGAACCGGCACCCGTCTCCTGTTCGACCGGGAACTGGAAAAAGCGGGGCTGGCGCCCGGGCAGATCCAGGGCTATGAGCGGGAAATGCCGAGACACCTGGATGTCGGACTGGAAATCCTGTCCGGCAGGGCGGATGCCGGCCCGGGAATCCGCGTCGTGGCCTCCCTGCTGAACCTCGAATTCCTGCCGCTGCGCTGGGAGCGCTTTGACCTGCTGGTTCCCAAGGAGAAGTTTTTCGAAAAAACCGTCCAGTCTTTTCTGGGACTCCTGAAGGTGGAAACCCTGAAGCCGCTTTTCGATGTCAGTGCTGGATACGATCTGAAAACGACCGGCCAGATTGTCTATCCAAGCTAACCGGGGTCCCTGTTTACAGGGTTTTCCCCTTGACAATCAAGCGGCCTGATTACTATACATAGTAGTAACTGTTCACCTGTATACGCCCCAAAGGGTTTGTGTTTCAAGAAACGCATGAATCCTCCTGGAGCTCCTGGAAGCCATCCATGGCTTCCAGGGTTCTTGAAACACAAACCCTTCGGGGCTGAACGGAAAGCAAGCTGAATAGATACATATAGTCAATGCCATTTATTTAGGTTTAAATCCCGTGTCTGCAATGGACCCGTTTCAATTGCGGATCCGTTTCAAGATGATCTGAAACTTGCTTCGCTGAGCGCCCAAAACTCGCTTTGCTCAAACAATTGGGCCCGCGGCCGCTTCGCTTCGTTCAGATCATCTAAGAAACTTCTCCAGGCAATTCAAACAGGTCCATCGCAGACACTCGGCAAGCGGCTTAACCAAATGACATTGTACATATCGTAATGATAAAGGAAAAACGGCGAAACGCAGGAATGAAGGCGGTAAGAAAGGAATTAATTTTTTAAACCAACGGGGTTTGAACCGTTTGTGTCACCGGGGACTAGTGAGGTCCTTTTTTTTCAACCATTTCAGGAAGGAAAACGGATGAAAATTGAAGATATTAAGAGCATTGCTGTTATCGGCGCCGGGGATATGGGCCACGGCATCGCGGAAGTGGCCTTGATGGCCGGATACAAGGTGTTTTTGAGGGATATCAAGCAGGAGTTTGTGGATAAGGGGGTCTCCCGTATCAACCAGAGTCTGGAAAAACTGGTCAGCAAGGGAAAAGTGGAGCAGGGTCTGTTCGACAGGATCCGGAGTGAACTGCTGGTCCCCTGTGTCGAGCTGGGGGATGCCGTCCGGGAAGCGGATCTGGTGATTGAAGCGGTGCCGGAAATCATGGCGCTCAAACAGGAGACGTTTGGTGCCATGGATAAGCTGGCGCCGGCCCACACGATTTTTGCATCCAACACCTCCACCATGAAGATTACTGAAATTGCAGCCATCACCAAAAGACCGGAGAAAGTCATCGGTCTGCACTATTTCAATCCGGCCGTCTTGATGAAACTGGTGGAAGTGATTCGGGGTGAAAAGTCATCCGCCGAGTCCATGCAGATCGGTTACGATTTTGTTCTCAGGAATGCCAAGGTTCCGGTTCGGGTGGAAAAGGATGTGGCCGGCTTTATTGTCAACCGGGTGCAGGCACCCGCCGGGGTCCTGCTGAACGCCATCCTGGATGAGGGCAAAATCCAGCCGGAACAGATTGATGCCGTGATGCGGAGCATCGGGGCGCCCATGGGACCCTACGAAACCATGGACTATACCGGGTTGGACATCAGCTATCACGGGAGTCTCTATTTTGCCAAAACCATTCATCCCGATTTCGCCTGTGGCAAGGTGATCCAGGCCAAGGTGGAAGCCGGTGAGCTGGGAAAGAAGACCGGCAAAGGGCTGTTTGACTGGTCCAACGGACGACCGGAGATCGATCTGTCCAAGGCCACCGATCAGTTTGATCTCATGGATCTGGTGGTGGTGAATGTCAACGAGGCAACCAAAATCATTGCAGAAGGCGCCTGTAAACTGGAAGACATCGACCTGGCGATCGTCAATGCAACCGGTGGCATGGGGCCGATGGCGCTGGTCAAGAACATTGAACCGGCAGACATGACCAAACGCCTGGAAGGCCTGGCAGCCAGATGGGGTAAGGAGATTTTCAAGCCCACCCAGATGATCAAGGACGGACAGTATCGATAATTGAAACACAAACCCTTCGGGGCTGAACGGAAATTGAACTGAATAGATACCGATCATTAAACCCAACATTCAATATATGGAGTCAGTTAATGAGTTATGAAAATATCAAGGTAGAAAAGAAAGGGAACATCGCCATCCTCACCATCGATCATCCGCCGGCCAATGCCTGGAACCTGGCAACCACCACTGATTTTGAAAAAGCCATTGCCGATGTGGAGAAGGACAAGGGGGTGCGGGTGGTGATTCTGACCGGAGCCGGAGAAAAGTGTTTTTCCGCGGGCTTCGATGTCAGTGATGCAGCCAATGGACACCTGACGGGTCCCAAGGGATGCGAGATCTGGCGCAAAATCGATCGTTTTGAGAAACCGGTCATTGCCGCCATCAACGGCTTTGCCCTGGGTGGCGGGCTGGAACTGGCACTCTGCTGCCATTTCCGGATCATGGTGGAAGCCCCCAAGGCGCTGGTCGGTCTGACCGAACTGAACCTGGGGATTATTCCCGGTTGGGGCGGCACCCAGCGGCTGATGAATGTGATCGGCAAGGCCAGGGCCCTGGACATGATTCTCTTCAGCAAGCGGGTTGGCGCCAAAGAGGCCCTGGAGCTGGGTCTCATCAACCAGATTTCCACCCCGGAAACCCTGATGGCGGACGCCATGGCCTTTGCTGAAAAACTGGCGGCCCGACCTCCGATTGCGGTGTCTGCTGTACTGAAAGCCATGTCTGCGGGTCAATACGAAGGTATCGATCGTGGCCTGGCCGTTGAGCAGGAGGGCAGTGCCCGTGTTACCGCTTCCAAGGACAGCGTGGAAGGATTTACCGCCTTTCTGGAGAAACGGGCCCCCAACTTTACTGGTGAATAACACCTGCCGTTGATGGTATCCCCGCCGGACAGAACACCGGTCGCCCGGCGGGTTTTCGAGAAGACACCATGGACCCGTCCGGGATCCATACCCAATAAGCAATAAGGAGACAATGTCGTTAACTTAAAACTGTTTCACGCCAAAGGGATCTCATTTCAAGAAACGTGTAAATCCATCCTGGAGCTCCGGGAAGCCATCCATGGCTTCCAAGGTTCTTGCAATGAAAGCCCCATGGTGCTCTGACAATTGAGAAAAGCCTATTAAGTGAACGATATTGAACAAGGAGAAACAGGTATGCGTTATCAATATATCGA
>Ga0180009_10002032_pt1 | contig 23922 bp, 10 predicted proteins | sample OS_PC_MetaG_FD_123537 | JGI IMG/M metagenome (GOLD analysis project Ga0180009, IMG submission 123537) | Groundwater microbial communities from the Aspo Hard Rock Laboratory (HRL) deep subsurface site, Sweden - OS_PC_MetaG | ecosystem: Environmental > Aquatic > Deep subsurface > Groundwater...
CCTGTAGGAATAATTGTCGGAGATATTCCAGGACAAAATATAACAGACAGCCAAGGACAACCTATATCAGGCCTAGCAACAGGCCATATAAAGATTGAAACCCCAACCATAACACCTCTGACGCCACAACCAGCTCCAATAGCTACTCGTACAAAGTATCGTGATGAAGGAGGAACAATCTATACACTTGACATAGATGGTTTCTGGCTTGTTACGCCACAAGGCGCACTATATGCGACTCATAAAGTAGCTCTTCCTCCTGGAGTAACCCTTCCTTCAGGTGTCCTTATTACCCTGTCCGAAAATCTGGAAGCTCTGATAGCATTAGCCCGCACACCCGCTAATATTGTAGAAAAATATGCTTCTCCAATATCTCTTGGCAATGGCCTTGTTAGCATTACAGTTACTGCAGGCCCTCAAGCTACATGGGGTAATGATGGCGAGACAAAGACAATCTATCGTGATGGAAAAGGAACGATCTATATACGTGGTATAGATGGCAACTGGCTTGTTACGCCAAAAAACGTACTAGATGCGACTTATAAAGCAGCCCTTCCTCCTGGCATGGATATTACCCAAGCTGGAGCTCTGGAAGCGTTAAATAATCCAGCTAACATTATAGAATTTTATGTTTATTCAGCACCTCTTGACAATGGCCTTGTTAGCATTACAGTTACTGCAGGCCCTCAAGCTACATGGGGTAATGATGGCGAGACAAAGACAATCTATCGTGATGAAAAAGGAACGATATATACACTTGACATAGATGGTAACTGGCTTGTTACGCCACAAGGCGCGCAATATGCGACTTATAAAGCAGCCCTTCCTCCTGGCATGGATATTACCCAAGCTGGAGCTCTGGAAGCGTTAAATAATCCAGCTAACATTATAGAATTTTATGTTTATTCAGCACCTCTTGACAGTGGTCTTGTTAGCATTACAGTTACTGCAGGCCCTCAAGCTCCATGGGGTAGAGTAAACGATATAAAGACAAACTATCGTGATGAAAAAGGAACGATCTATACACGTGGCATAGATGGTAACTGGCTTGTTACGCCACAAGGCGCGCAATATGCGACTTATAAAGTAGCCCTTCCTCCCAGTGTTCTTATTAACCAGGCCGGAGCTCTGGAAGCGTTAAATGATCCAGCTAACGTTGTAGAATCCTATGATCCTTCTGTAGCAATTGGCGATGGGCGGTTTACAGAGATTGTGGTAACAGCAGGGCCAAAGGCTGCATGGGGTAATGAAGGCCAGACAAAAAAGATTTATTTAGATTCCGACGGTGCCATATATGAACAGGCGCAGGACGGAAACTGGTTAGTTACTCCTAGAGGTGAGGCAAGAGCAAGTATGAAGGTGAGAGATTTGAATGTGTCATTATCTGACCCAAATAACTTAATTGAGACATATGTTTACGAACTCAAAGCAGTACATAATGATGGCAGTCGTGTCGTGCTCATCCGGACAACTCCTTATATTGATGGGGTTGCGCAATTAACTACGCTAACCTACGTAGTTCAGGATGGTTTAGGGAAAAATATTGTCAGTTATAAGATAATCACGGAATTATTTCAGATTGGGAGCGATTTGAGAACAATTTACGTGACATATGGAAATGAACTATGGGTAAGGGAAAAGTGGCTAGGTCAGTTCAGCGAAGAACAAGTTTCCCTTGAGCAAGTTACTGGGATCCCAATGAACGATATTGAAGGAATCCAGACAGCTAGTTATGAGTATTATACCTTGTCGAATGGCCGTTTTCTTGTCTTTAGTACAAATTATGGCCCTGGCTTAAAACCTTTTAGTTATGAGTATAAGTTCTATGCTAATGCAGCAAGTGATCGCAAAGAGCCTATAGTTACCTATATTTCTCGTGCAGGATCGAGTGAGGTATTTGTAACGAGCGGTACTGCAACTAAACAATGGACAGGTACGCTTATAAATCCTGAATATATGATAGGCGATCCTGCTCAGGATATTAATATAGGAGCAGGAAGTGGTACAACTAGACAATTAGCCTCACTAGTGCCACTGTTCGAAAATCAAGGGCAAGCAGGAGGCGGTACAACTGGACAATTGACAGTGCCACTGCCAATTGTCGAAGTTCAAGGGCAACAGGAACCTTCATTAGACAGCAAAGCGTTTGAATCCCAGGTTTGGTTGCAGCAGCTAACTAGAGATTACCAGGAAATTATTTCTAAACGAGATGCAGTAGCTATGTGGATCGTTTCTTTGGATTTGCAGATTATGCAGCTAGAGCCTTATGGCCAGGCGCCAGGGTCTACTTTTAATAATTATTATAATAGTTTGGTATCCCGACGGGCCCTTGCTCAAGAGAATCTTGATCAACTCGATTTGGTATTGCAAGATAAAAGAACTGAGATTGATAAGCTAGTCATAGCTATCAGTGATATTAACGAGAGAGAAGAAGGGGTGTTAAATAGTTTAGTTCAGGCATTAAAATTGCAATTTCGCGATGTTCCTGAAAATCTGATGAGTTGGATCTCGCAGGATATTCAGAAATATCTAAACTTAGAGAAGACCATTTCGGATTTAAAGAAGGCTGTAGATATTGCCTTAGGTAATTTCGAAAGGCTTAGTCAGACTGTAGAGGCAGATAAGGCTATTGTTGTTTCTCTAGAAAGCGATATAGAAGCAGAACTGGTAGATCTTAATGATCCTCAACTGCTGGTTTTATGGTCTAACATGACAAATGCACAGATAGAACTAGACATGGCACTGGCGAATAGCGTGCAGTCCATAGAGACTAATATTCAATCAGAAAGAGGGGCAGCAGAAAACAAGGGCATTTCAGCAGTTACGGAGAAATATGATGATTGGTGGAGATTAGGGGGTGGCGAGGTCAACCCAGCAGCGATGAATTTTGATAGGCGCACACAAATGGACGCGGATATTGTTGCAGTAAAGACACAGGTACGAGACACCTTTGCTCAAGCAAGAACTAGCGAGTATGACAACCTCCAAGCTGGTAATTACGCTGATCTACAATATACAGATCCACAGAAGATTATTGAGGCTAGAGGAGCTCTTGATGCAGCACAAGAGGCATTAACTGCCTATATCGAAGGGAACCATCAGGATAAAGTTTTGGAGATTGTCACTAGAGCGATTGAGGCCCGAAAACAGTTGACTAATGATACTATTGCCTTGAGTGCAGCCAGAAGTAAATATTTAATTGCATTAGAATCCTGGGCGCGAGTTCAACAAGAGTTGATTGAACAAAAAACTCTTGTGCTTGCTAAGATTGCAGCCTATAGAGCAATATATGAAGAGCAGGTGGGTCTTGTATCTTCACCAGAAGAGTCTCCTTATGATTTAAGCGAATTTATGGCTAATTCTGGCGCAAATCTGCCATTTACGATTGCAGGGTATAGTTGGTATGGCCATGGTTTAGGGATATGGCAGGATAATCCTAGCGCCCTTGGTGTTCACGATGGCTTTAGTTCCAATGATGGACGCTTGGCGCTTGAATATGCCTTTGATTATTTGGAAGCAAACAATATCAAAAACGTCAGAGTTTTTCTCTTTGGTGATTTCCGGGGAGGATTAGTGTATGACGAACAAGGGTTAGTTACTGGGTTTGATGAGTATGTGTATCAAGATATGGATGTTCTGATGGAGGTAGCTCGTGCACATAATATCAAATTAATCCCTGTTATAAGTGATTATCTGATGGCTGATGGCGTATCCAGCGAGGGAGGCATGAAAATTGGCGAGCATCCTGAATTTATCACAGATCCAGTTCACCAAAAGGCATTTTTTGAAAATGCCATTATTCCTTTTCTTGAGCGATATGGCAATGACCCTATTATTTATGCATGGGAGGGGATGAATGAGCCTGAATTAGCTGAAGCTGTGGCACCAAATAAAATACCTAGCGAAAAACTCATCTCCTTTATTACAGAACTCAATCAAATTATTCACGATGTTGCTCCTGGGTCAAAAGTTACTCTTGGCGCATTGAACCGTCAGACACTTGTAGAATATTGGAGAGATGTTGGATTAGATATCTATCAATTTCATTACTACAATAGGCCTGAGTATCCTAAGTTAAATGTTCCTGTTGACTCATTGAATTTAGATTTGCCAGTGATCGTTGGTGAGTTAGATCCACACGGAGCGCCAGCTTGGCTTAATATAGCATACCAGAATGGATACAGAGGAGGTTTTGTATGGTTATATGAACTTGAAGATGCTGTTACTTACCAAGCGTGGTTGAGCGAGCACGAAGGAAGGATTACTGGAAGTTTAACACCTGATAAGCCAGCGTTTAGCCAACATAAAGATATCTATGGTCTTATGGGCAATTGGAATAAAATATCCAGCTTATTTATTTCAATGGGACAGGCAGTGTTAAAGGCGTTGATATCAACCGCAATCATTGTGGCTTTAATTGGACTTTTCAAGAAGCTGAAGGCTCGAAAACTTAATCGTTCACAAGAGAATAATGAACCAGCATTGCCACTAGAAACAGTGCCTGCGCCATCAATGGAGCCAGGCTCAACGCTTCATGATGATACAGATCTCAAGATGCTACATGCTATACTAGAAGACTTTCAAGCGAAAATCGATAAAGCCACAAAACAGATTCGCCCTATCCTTGATAACTCCGTCAAGAATGACAAAACACGGACTGCAGAGCAAAAACAAGAAGACATTGCCAAGGCCATTATTGATATCGTTAACAGCATTTTTACAGACCCACGTTTTAAGAGTCTTCCTATGCAAATCATTGATAGAGTGCCTAGCGAGCCAATGTTTCCTAAACCAGGTAGATATCCACGGAATGAGGTAGTTTTTAAAAATCTCATACAGACGCTTGAGATGGCTAGGCTGGAAGCTGAGGCTGTTCTGCAGGAAGCTCAACGCGTACAAAACAGTAAGGCGAGTAAGATGCGAACGTTCTATATCTGGAAAAGAAACTTTCTGGAACGCATGGGAGGCGGGGGTGGTTCGTTGCGAATCGTTAGCGATGCTTTTTTCGAAGCGGATGCGCCAAAATGGACAGGCGTCTTACCATCTAGCAGCAGGCTCGATAAGAGTACTAAAGTGTACAAAACGCTAGGTGGGGGAGATATAGAGCCCATAACGCTAGGTGGGGGAGATATAGAGCCCATACTTTTGGATGTGAAGCGCATATTATTAGAGATAAAGCGTGACCTTTACTACGCTGAAGTCAAACACTTTCGCAAGGGATTTTCTATAGAGGAAGGGTTTAGTGAAGCTCAAGATGACAGAGCTGAGGTAATAAGAAAGAGAGTTCGGGTTAACAAGTTTCTTGGGGACAATTCAGGGTTCCAGACAATCCGGGATAGATCAGGAGGATTATTAGTAACGGCAGCTATATTCTCTATACTTTTGAGTCTCTTTATGGGCATAGGATTGTTTGGCATTGGGGTAAAACCACTGAACGATCAATTAATATCAGGGCCGTTATTCCTGTTGAGATTTGGAAGTGTATTGTCTTATGGGTATTTATTCATTACAATGCTTCAGAAGATCTACTTATTTGTAAGCGGTAGAGTCCCTGATTATGCCAAACGAATCTCTGGGCAACCTGGAGGCAGAGCGCGTGTTGTGTGGGGTGATATCATAGAAGGGATTCCATGGGCTATGGTACGAGAACGTTTGGGGCAGATAAGTATTAAGGATACAGAACTAGCGATTCTTGATGGACTCAATGATGATGAGAGAATTGCCAGACTCGAATGGCAAGATTCCAAGATCTCTCTGCCGAGTGAAAAGGTGCAAAATCGCCTGAAGATAGAAACTGATATTTACTTTTTGGTGTATTTTACATTCTTGTCAAGAGAAGATTTACTAGATGCCCTGCCTACATCTACACAAGAACGATTGACTCAAGCTGGGATAGCGCAGAATTTAACCAAGCCAAAACTCTTTAATCGAGATATACTTACTGAGCTGACTTCCGAAGATATCGAACATCTTAAGAGAGATAAAAAATTATTTCTCCATATTGGAATCATAAAGCCAGCATATCCTGAGGTGCATGTTCTTGACGCAGCAATGGATAATATAAAGGCATCTGGGAGCAAAAGACAAGAAAATCAATATCCACGCATGACTGCCTTACCAGTAGCTGGAGATCCAGATGAGGCTATTGCGAAATCAAGATTTTCTGGGCTCGATTCAATTAGAGGCACAATTTTAGATCCAAACAATAAAAATGGTATTTGGGAGGATGTTTCTCCAACAGAGGTGCGTTTAAAGCCAAATACTGACCTAAAAGAAGAGACTGTGAGGGAAATTGCAAAAGGTGATTTTGATAAAGTTTGGGCTATTTTGCAACAGCCCCCAGCTGCCAAAATTGCAGCTGAATATGCTCGTAGAGCACGTGAAGGAAAAATCCCCAGCGACGAACACTTTTATGGAACGCCAGGTGTCATTGCAGAGGGCATAGGCAGTAATTGGCCGGGACTTTCGGATAAGCCGAATACAAAGACAACAGCTACTAATTCCATGGAGGCGTTTGCAGAACGTACTTTTAAGGATGGTGATGCTGTGGATATCTATGAAATCCTTGATATAGAGGATGATCCAAATGTTCTCCAGCCATGGATTGTTTCAGTTACTTTTCAGCGTAGAATGAAGCTTATCAGTATGTTATGGCAATATATGCAGACTGAGTCAGGAGCTGTTGATTATGATCGGCTGCAGCCAGACCATATTAAAAGAGAAAATCCTGAATTATATAAAGAAGCGATTCGCGCAGGGATCCAATTTGATCTTCCGCGCCATCTTGCTGAACAATATCGCGGTTATATTAAACTTTTGTCAAGTTATCCTCCTGGTAATACAGAAATAGACCAAATAAATAAGAGTTTTAATGATATCTATCCTGACGAAGCTACTTTCGTACAGAGCGAGTTCGAGGCACAAAGTATTCCAGTAATTCTGCAGGGCGTATTGTCTCTGCTACCTTATGAAGGGACGGATACAATGTCGTCTGTTTATCCTTTGGATTACAGGGCATGGTCTCACGTCAAACGGGGATTAGTCTCGCATCGAGCTGAAATAAGTTTTCCACTTGGATTAATGTTTGGCGCGCTTGCTGGTTGGTTGATGGCTTCATTGGGTCCTATCTGGATGATGCTTGGATTTTTCATTGGCCTTCCGATTGGATTTGCGACTGCACAATGGTTAATTCAAAAGCTTAGGCCGATGTCAAGTTTTGTAGAAAATCGCATGATCAACAAGAATTCTCCATTTCCTATAGATGGAACTACTAACAACTTTCTTGCAAGGCATTTTCGAGAAAAAGGTACTAAGCGAGGAGAATTGCAAACAGCGCTTTTGCCTATTCGAGAAAAGGTATCTGAATTACCCATAAATAAGGATGGCGTGCGCAATGCAAAGTTTATGTTGTCCCAATTCAATAATCTCCGCCCAATGCCCCCTCATGACCAATATGACGTAATTGAGGATGCTGATTTAGGTTCTAAGCTACGGCGTTGGGGCCTTCGAGTGCAGATGTTTGACGAATTTGCCAGCGAGACCTATGAAGGTAGCTTACCAGAAACTTCTCCGCCGTGGAAGTCCAAGTGGGTCTATCAGCGTTCACGATGGATTTCTCTGCAGCCGTTTGCTAAACTTCTAAAATATCCAGCTGATTTTGGAATGTATATAGGTTCATTTATTGGGATGGGAATATTTGGGGCCTTATTTGCTTCTCGTGAATACATCCTATTAGGTATCGCAGGGGCGGTAGTTGGATTTGTGGTCGGAGCATTAGTAGGACGATTCATTGGATGGGTGTACTATCAATATGCCTTTAGGACAGGTAAGCTCAAACTCGAAAATCGAGAAAATCTCCTTAGTCAGTATGGAGGAGTTTTTAACTTCTATCATATTTTCACTATCCTCTCAGGGACTCCGTCAGCGCTTATGACAAGCTTCTTTTTCTTATCGACCATTTTGTATGGATTTTCTTATTATGCTCCAATCCTCGCAAAGCTATCAATACCTGGCATGAGTTTAATAAATACCATTGTTCCTGAGTTATTCTGGTTTATCCCAAATACGATGATAGGTTTAGTACTGTTACTTGTCCCATCTATCGTCGTGATGTTGATGGCGATATTAAGCAGCCACATTGGCTCAAATCCTGATGATGAAACACTTGTTAAAAAGGCAATTGAGAATCTAGAAATCGAACTTAAAAATGCGCGCGCCAAAAATAACCCGGCACTTGTAGCATTCATTGAAAAGAGGATTAGGACGGTTAGTGAAGGCAAGCTTTTATTTGGTCTTGTAAAAGTGGGGAAATTGCGCTATATGCGTATCCATCTTTTGCTTCTCTCGTTTCTTAAGCCATTATACTATCTACCGATGATCCCTGCGGCTATTTTGACAGCACGACAACATCTGGAGGGCCTTGATTCATTCTGGTCAAGGACAACTGTGCGTGGAGTCCAACCAGGTATGCCTGTATTGAAAAAGATATGGTTTTTTATTTGGCAGCAGGTTATTCTCATGTATTCTATTCTACTAGTTCCAATACTGATCATTTCTACATTGTCATATCAGGCCTATCGACAAATAGTATATTCAAATGCCCTCTATAACGGCGCGAGTAGTACTATGGAAGGCTATCGACAACTTGGTTATCCTGCCATGCAACTTATCTCTCAACCTCACTGGGGGGCTATTTTATTGGTGAGTTTAGGACTCTTGGCGTTTAGCGCATGGGCACTATTACGCGTGCGACGAAACAGCCAGTTCAAAAGAGCAACCCCTGCGCTTCCTCCATCTACTCAGCCACATTCACCAGCATTCCAGGCGCAATTAGGGGTATTGTTACTAGCGTTGTCAGGTATGGTAGGCGGGATAAGGATGTATTTAGAGGGAGCAGCACCAGGATTGCCTATGTTAATAGATGTAATGTTTAACATAGGTTGGATTGGTACATTAGGCTTTGGAGTTGGAGTTATAGTGTGGGGCATAGTAGAGGCGGCAACGATATGGAAACGCAAGAAGGCAATAGAGATAGCAGGAGCAGATGAAGCATTGGAAGAGACAGTTCAAGCTGTGCTTGATTCAAATAGTGCATTAAAGACAGCATGGAACAATGGTTCTAATAACAAAGTTCGGCTAGCAACATCAAAAGATAAGTTAGGCCTATTCCAGGCGGGTGTGCGGCGTGGTAATGAAATTATAATTCACCCAGCGTATGCAACAGATGTGTCAGTTGTAGCAGAAGAACTATCGCATTGGAGAGCGGATCCATCGCATGCGCCTCCACTGACGCTACAGACTATCTTTAGTTGGTTATGGTATCATACTATCGGATTCATTGTTCGTGAAATAACTGCTCGCTATACAGCGTTTTCCATCAAACAGAAAGTTTCTGTATCCACCAGAAGTGAACCTAAACAAGACAAAGTCAGCCTTATAAAGCGAAACATTGCTCTTACAGCCAAGCTTATAGAAGAAGGCAGGGTTCCAGATATTGTAGGGACATTAAGCAGCCCTGCAGCAGGGGAATTCTGGCAATCTAAGATGAGTTTATTTAGCGAAACTCTTGGGGCGAAACAGGGAATTGCCTTAAAAGCAGATTTTCCTAATAACCAGGCCTTTAATATATTTTATATGTGGCATAAATTAAAGAATAGTATCCTTCAAGGAAAAGAGCCTAGAAGCGCGTTATTTGCTCTTGTTTTCGGGTCAGGTTCTCGCTCTACTCCTTTTACTGAGACTGATTGTGCCCAGAAGCCAGCCATTCAAGGCCCGTATAAATTAGAGAACCGTTATATATCAGCAGTAGAATTAGCCATGCTATATTTCATTAACGTGCAGCAGTATTTATGGAGATCTGGTTTTAAAGGCCTGGTTATTAAATGGGGCGATGAAGTTCAAATACCAACTATTGATCTTTCCGGGGAGAATTCGTTATTTGAAAACGCAGATATTGTGCGTTTTGTTAATATAAGGAAAATGACTGAAGATGAGGCCAAAAATAAAGATTGGGTAGGCGTAGATGAACAAAATAGAGTCACTGCCTTTATTCCTAGAAGGCCATTAGCAGAGATGGAAACTTTAGCTGATAAGGGCCTTATTCAAAGACGTGCCGACGGTCTTTATGGCGGAGTTAACATAGGAAGCGTGGCAATATCCTATGATTTACTGGAAGCGTTATTAGAAGAATTTCAGAAAGATATATTAAATCCAGAAGGCAGGATAGAAGATAATCCAGATTTAGATCCGCAATTTTTTACTGCTTTATGTATTGCTGCAATCGATGATCCAGCAGCAAGAGAACAAGCCTGGCGGGAAGCAATTACAACTGTCGGCGCTATGAAAAAAATGAGCAACAGTATGCCAGATGTTTTAGATAGAATTCGACGAGTGTTAGATAAATTTGAACAAAGACATGGCCATCCGATCAAAATGGTAGCCATGGATTTTGAAGACCTGTACTGGTCAGATATTGGACAGCATACTAAGATGTTTGATTTCTTCACTTTATATGGTAAAAAGGGCCCGGAAGCAGAAATTAGCTCTGCTATTGCCGGCATTGATTTAAACAAGCGCGATGCCAATGGAAATATATTTATTGGCGATTGCCAGATAAGCCCAGATGTTAAGGTTACTAATTCCATTCTTATTAATGTGAAGATAACAGGCAAGGGGACTATAGACAATTGTGTGCTTGTCGAAACTGAGACTATAGACATAGAGGCGGTAAATGCCTTTGATTTTCAGAGTATTGCCCCAGCCTTAACATTAGAGAATAGGTCAGGGACATACAAATGCGTTTCGTCCGAACCTATTCACGCTAAAGAACAGATGCGCCTGACCACTTTATTTATGCCTACCTATGGCACAGCTCTTATGCAAGTTCATGAAAATGATGATTTGCGCAAAGACGAAGTCTACGGAAAGCCTAAAGCTGGCCAAGACCCAGCTCCTATTCATGGTAATCCTGTTACTTTCTTAAGGGCCCATGAAGATATGGGAAAGTTAAGTTATGAAGCATTAGAGGAACAAAGAGCGAGAGAGAGGAAAAAAGTTAGCAAAATGTTAGCAGACATATTAAGTGCAAAGATAGCAGTTAAAAAGGCATTTATTGATTTCGCAAGTTCTAGTTCTATATCGTCGTATTTACACGATACGCTGATTAGTTTGGCAGATAATCTGCCATTGGAGTTGTCTTATTTTTCAGTAAGAGAAGCGGCTAATATCCGAGCAGCAGAAAATGACCTACCCGAAGAAGAATATTACACTCTTTACAGTCTCATAGAGTCTATCCTACCGATCGACAGATATAATTTAAAAGATGACATGTCGCTTGCTGAGAAGATCGAAGAAGGTTTAGAAAGGGTTAAGAATGCCAGATGGATAGATGGCACGCCAATTATTAACTATGAGTTTAAGATCGAGAGGACGCCTCTGGAGCTTTCAAATGGCGCCAGCGCAGAATTGATAGATGTGCTTCCTAGATTGGAATATGTAAGAAAAGCTAGGGCAGAAGAAAAAGTTTTAGCAGTAAGCAGCGATTTGTCAGTATCACCTAAAGCGCCTAAAGACGTAAGAGGTCTTCATGGCACTGAAAGCACAGAAGATTGTATTTTATGCACCAAGCTTTCCCATCAAATACTTTTTATTGTGGAGTTGGACGGAGAGGAATATTATGTAATTGCCAATATTAATCCTTATGCAGAAGATCATATCTTGCTGGTTAGTAAAAAGAATTATTCTCAATGCCTGGTTGGAAATAATGCTAATTTGTTAGAGGCAACACATCTTTTCATAGAGAGACTTGGCCCAGAATGGGAAGGTTTTGACAATAGCGCAGAGTCTGGAGCTAGCAAGTACCATTTCCACACGCAATTTAAGAAAGGCAGATCTCCTATATGGGGCAATATAGAAAGAGGCAGCGTGAATGTTGTTGAAGATGTTGTATCTGATGAATATGCGTCGGTAACAACAGGTTATCTCTCTGGGTGGCCTGCCAATACTAGGTTATTTGTATCCAAGGATATTGTCGGGATTTCAGAACGAGAAAGAATAGATTTAGAAGACATGGTAGGTAAAAACATACCTTATAACCGTGTTTTTGTTGTTGATGCAGATGGCAATCATAGAGTATTGCTTTACCCGAGAACAGAAAAATGGAAGATTTTTAGTTTTTACCCGGGAACTGAGACAGGCATTGGTTTCGGCGCATCGGAGCTTTCAGGCTATGTGACAATAAGCGAGTCAGATGCCAATGACTATCTCAAAGCAGATCTTTCTCGAACTGCGAAAGAATACGAGAGGGTTTTAAGAGAAGAGGCTTCGAATCAGGACTGGAGATCCCCTGGTATACAGCATGGGAGCGCGCAAGATTTTAAAGAGGTTCTTAAGAGGGCATCTGGGGCTCAGAAAGATTTAGCTGGCGCAGGGGAGATGACAGATACTGCTGAGGTTTCAGAAGGTAAGCCTGGCGATCCAGTAATAGGAATGAAATTTATCTTAGACCATAAAAATGGAGAGATTAAGGGGAGAAGATTAGAGCTTCATCCATTATTAGCAGAAAACCTTCCTAAAATGGAAGCTGATGCAAAGTATAAAGTAATATTACAGGCGTTATTGCTTAAAGAATATGGGCATTTTACAGAATGGGACTACAGCAAACTGCTCCCATTGGCCTTCCTGATACAACAATATAAAGCCAATCCAAATGATCCAGAGCTTGCAAGGAAATTGGCAGAGTTACAGCTCGCTTATGAAGCCCCGAAGTATCAGATTCTATATGATTATTTAGTTAAAAATCTTGGAAATGGCGATACTTTTCACGCTATTGAAGTTTTAAACGCAATGATCGCGAATGAGACAGACGAATTCCTGATAGATATGCTTAAAGGTCTTAGGACCTTTATGTTAAATGTTGGAGAACAAGGAATAAATATAGCTGCAGCTAGAGACCTTACTCAGGGTACAGGCGTTATTGCAGAAGCAATTAAGAAGGTTTTGGATGAAGAAGCTTTTAAAGAAAAGATTGCTTCGGCTGACTTCGTCAGCCTCGCAATGACGCGAGAAGCAATGCCTGAAGACGCAACAGTAACTGAAGAAGAGCTTTTGCTTGGCGCGACTGTGCCGATTTATATTAAAGGTGGCATGAGGTTTTCTGGAAATGTGCTAGACTCAGTTGGAGCTGAAGCTAGGCACAGGAATGATATATAAGGAAGGAACAAAAACAGGCAAAATTTCTCATTTCTTTCTTGGTAACAGTTCATAGGTTGTGTCGCGGCTGTTACCTTTTTTTATGGTTACAGATTTACCAGGAGATGGTATAATATCTAAATGAAAAGATGTTTTAAAATCTTAGGCAATGGTCAGATTTGGGATGTAAAGGGCATATGGGTTTCAGCTTACCAAAAGACGTTTGAGGATCTGTTTAGCGGCCGCGCATTAGGCCAGATGGCGCGAGAGTTTGATCAAAGGTTACCTTCCAGTAAGAAAATTTTTTCCAAGTTTAAAGAAAAAGGCAGGATTACAGGATTTTCAGTAACTAAGGCGTTGTTGAGCAAAGATAAAAATGCGCGTGATAAAGCCTTAGATTTACTTGAACAGTTGGCAAGAAATGCAGCCAAAGGGATTGAGGTCTTAACCAAAGGCAAAGGATGTAAACTAGATTGGCCAGATAAAGAAAGAAATTACTGGAAAAATCTGGATATCATTATAATAGGCGGAGGCGTATCTGAGAACGCAACAGGTAAGGTATTAGTTGAATTAATAAAGATATATTTATCAAACAGAGGCTTGCAGGATATTAAAGTATATCAGGCTAAATTTCCAGGTAAAGAGGCTGGGTTTTTAGGCGCAGCGGCGAATATTCATGGCTTCATTTGTAATGAAGCAAAGAAAAAGAAGTTAAAGAAGATAGCCGCTATTGGTATTGACTTGGGGAGAGATGATATAGGTGTAGGATTATTGAAAATTAATCCTGGGAAAGAAAAGATTGTTTTCCGGCACTCAGTCAAGACTCCTTACGCTATTAAGCGCAAGGCGTTTTTAGATTCTCGGAAAAAGTATACTAAAAAAGAATACGCTATAGGCAAAGATATTCGCAGCCTGATCCTGGAAAAGATAGTTGATTTAATTGTCTTGACCCAAGCTAAAGCCACGGAAGCTAGCTTACAAGTCTCGCGGCATATAGCAGTGTCTATTCCAGGAGCTACCAGCAAGGGCTATATTGTAAATTCTACGGATTACCTTCCTTTTTTTAGAAAAAAAGATGGGTTTAATTTTAGCCATACCCTTGAAGGGCTGTTAGCCGGGAAAGGCATGAAAGGCTGTCATGTCCATATAATAAACGATGGCATTGCCGCTGGCATTGCCAATGTATACTTTGGCCCCTTTAAGACAAAGGGGGAGAAATTTGCTTTTTTTGGGGTTGGCTCAGGCCTGGCTGGATGTGTCGGGTTATTGTAAAAATAGTGAAAAATTGCCTTGCAATTAATTTAATCGTTTCATATAATTATATAACATGTCTTTAAATAAAACAGCGCGCACAAAGAGAGGAGATTAGGCATGAAAACAAGCAAGTATCCTATATGCAAGCGGTATGAAGGGAATCCTATCTTAACAGGCAAGGATTTCCCAGCCGAGGCTGATATTAAAACTGTTTTTAATTCCGGCATCGTGAAATACAATGGTATTTATATGATGGTCTGCCGGGTGGAGAATTCCGCTTTGGTTAACTATTTTTGGATTGCGGAAAGCAAGGACGGTTATCATTTTAAGCCGCGGCCAAAGCCGATTGATATGCCCTATGATGATCCAATGTTTAAGAAGTATGCCGAATCCATGATTTATGATCCACGCGTGACAAAAATCGGAGATGTATATTATATAGTCCATGCCGCACACTCTGGCCACACCTGTCGGCTGAGCCTGGTGAAGACAAAGGACTTTAAGAAATTTCAATGGATGGGGTTTATTTCTGAAACAGATAACCGCAACGGAGTGCTTTTTCCGGAAAAGATCAACGGATTGTATGCGCGCCTTGACCGACCCAATACCGGATGCGATACCGGGGATATTTGGGTGTCTTATTCTCCGGATCTGATCTTTTGGGGAAAGAGTGAATGCGTATTCAGGAACTGGGAGGGGATTCGCTGGGCCTGGACAAAAATCGGGCCGGGAGCCACTCCTATTAAAACACCCGATGGATGGTTGAATATTTTTCATGGAGTGCGTACTCAATGCAGAGCGCATTTTGTTTATCAGTTGGGTGTTTGTCTTTTGGATTTAAAGGATCCAGCAAAAGTCAAGGCTATGGCTGAAGACGCAATCTTGATTCCAGAGGAGCAATATGAACTTGTGGGACAAACTCCCAGCGTGGTGTTTACCTGTGGTGCTGTGGTGGAAGATAACGGCGAGGTTAAACTTTATTACGGCGGAGCTGATACGGTTCAATGCGTGGCTACTACAAGCTTAAAGCGGCTTATAGAGGCATGTCGTACCGGAAAGAGATATCACGGTTTTCGTTAAGATTGCTTTATAAAAAGGAAAAAAGGGGGAAAGCAATGCAAGAAGCCAATATTGTTAATGAAAAGAAAACCCTGCGTGACCGTATTCCGGTTTCTACGAAGATGGCCTATAGTCTTGGCACGGCAGTTGATATGTGGGGTCTCTGGTTGTATCCGGCTGTTGCTTTTGCAGTTTTTAATATGTATTTGGGTATTGAACCGTGGTTGGTGGGTTTGGGAATTACATTGATCAGAGTCTGGGATGCCTTTATTGATCCTGTGGTGGGGTGGTTGTCCGATAATTTACGTACCAAATGGGGTCGCCGGCGTCCTTTTATTTTGATCGCAGGTATTTTAGCAGGACTGTGCCTGCCGGTTTTGTTTTTGGTGTCGCCGTCCTGGGTAACGATAAAATTTCTTGGAGTGTCCGTGGTGTTTTGGTACATGGTAGTGTCTACCATGATCTATATGCCCATAGTCAGCGCTTTTACTATACCTTACTACAGTTTGGGAGCGGAAATGACGCCTGATTATGAAGAGCGCACCTCCATCATGTCCTATCGCAGCATGGCCCAAAAGATCTCAGAGTTGGGCAATTTTTATGCTTTGCGGTTTACCAACCTGGCATGGTTTCTTATTCCGGGAACAGGACAAAAGAATACTCTTTTGGGGATGCAGGTATACACATCAATATTGGGCGTGGTAATGGCTATTTTTGCCATAACCATTTTCTTTAGGGTTAAAGAACGCTATTACGAGAAAGTGGTGGTGAAGGTTACTAAGAAAATTTCCATTCTGAGTGGTTTGGGTGAGACTCTTAAATGTCATCCGTTCCGTCAGATGATGGTTATGGGCGGTGCTTTTACTTTGGGCACGAGCATGGTGGGCTCGCTTGGTTACTACGCCACGGTTTTTTATGTAGCCGGAGGCGACAAAATTATCGGAGATAATTGGCAGTTTTGGATGGGCGTGGCTTTTATGCTGGGCGGCCTTATCGGGGTCCCATTACATGCTGCTCTGTCGCATCGTATCGGCAAACGCGAGGCAGCAGTGGTAGCCTGTGTTATAGGCATCTGTGGTTACGCCGGTTCCTGGTTTTTGTATACGCCGGCGATTAAGTGGCTGCAAACAATCTCTTCGGGCTTAATGGGAATGGCTTCAGCTTCTCTGTGGATGCTGCATAGTTCTATCGGCGCCGACATTATTGACTACGACGAGCTCAATACGGGGAAAAGAAGGGAAGGTTCTTTTACAGCCTGTGCTTCCTATATTCTTAAGCTGGGAAATTCATTCGGATATTATTTTTCCGGTCTTATTTTGACATGGGCGGGTTTTACCTGGAAACTTAAGGTGCAGTTGCCTGAAACCATATTCTGGATCCGCTCTAGTCTGGCTTTTTTGCCAGTCGCGGGCCTCGTCATCGCTATTATTTTTGTTTTACGCGTGCCGCTCACAAGACAAAAATCCGAGGAGATTCGCAGAAGCCTCGAAATGCGCAGAGGCACGGTGTAAGTAACTGCTCAAAGGCATCACCTATAATAAAAATTCATGGAGGAAGTTTTGAAATTTAGAGTAGGTTTGATTGGATGTGGCAATATATTCTCTGTGCATGCAGAATCGCTGGTAAATACCCCTGGGGTGGAACTGGTTTCTGTCTGTGATATCAATCTTAGCCGTGCTAGTCAAACAGCAAAGAAATATAAATGCCATTTCTATACAGATTATAGCAGGATGTTTAAAGAAGAAAAGCTTGACTCAGTTCATATCCTGACGCCTCATTATCTGCACCCGCCAATGACAATCTGCGCTTTAAAAAATAAAATAAATGTGCTTACTGAAAAACCTATTTCAATTGATCCTAAAGATGGAGAAAGGATGATTAAAGCTGCCAAAGATAATAAGGTAAGGTTAGGGGTAATCTTTCAGAATAGGTATAATCCTGGTTCAAGGCTTGTTAAAGACAACTTACTTAACGGTAGGCTTGGCAGAATTAAGGCTATGAGGCTTTTTGTAACTTATCATAAGCCAGACAGTTATTATAGGACCAGCGACTGGAAGGGAAGGCTTGATAAAGAAGGCGGTGGAGTGCTGATTGATCAGGCAATACATTTTATTGATGTCTTAAGGTGGTTTATTGACGATAAGGTAGATTATATTGAGGCAAATACTAGCCGAAGGATGCATAGATTTATTGAAGTAGAGGATTTAGCAGAAGGCGTGATCAAGTTTAAGAAGGGCGCTTATATATGTTTTTACCTGATGAATTTTTATTCGTTTGACGCTGACCCAGAAATTGAGATAGACTGCGAAAATGGGAGAGCTAAGATAATTAAAGATTCTGCAAGGATTAGCTTTTATAATGGCAAAGAACTTAATGCAGAGCCAAAGCCAGATGAATATATTGATTATGGAGAAAATAGGAAAGATTACTGGGGCTTTTGCCATTGTATACAGATAAAGGAGTTTTATAAGGCTCTTAGGGAAAATCGCGAACCAGAGGTAAACGGAGAAGAAGCGCTTAAGACACAAAAAATAGTGTGGAATATTTATAAAGCAGCGCGAGAAAGGAGACGCGTTAGATCATGATTAAGATAGGGATAATTGGCTGCGGGAAGATTACTGAAAGGGCAAGCTTGCCAAATCTGGTGAATTATAATGATAAATGCGAGGTTGTATGTTTATGTGATGTGATTAAGAAACGAGCTGAAAATTTGGCAGGGAAATTTGGCCTGGAGAAAGTTGATATTATTGAAAATTGGGAAAATTTAGTTACCAGAAAAGATATAGACGTTGTTTTTGTGAATACCCCAAATTATTTGCATGAAAAAATGACCATAGGAGCTGCTGATAACAAGAAACACATCCTTGTTGAGAAGCCAATCACTATTTCTCTAAAAGCAGTAGATAATATGATCAAGGCTGTAGAAAAGGCCGGGGTTTTTTTAATGGTAGAGCAGACTCAAAGATTTGACCCGGTCCATCAGGCCGCAAAAAAGGTTATTTCTTCAGGCGTATTAGGCAAGATTCATAATATTAAAGGAAGGATTGGCCATGCCGGGCCGGAATACTGGTCACAAGACCAAAGCAACTGGTATTATGAAAAGAAAAAATCCGGCGGCGGATGCATGGTTGATATAGGGGTTCATATTGCTGATCTGATACGATGGTTTAAAGACAAAAAGGTCGTCGAGCTTTTCGCAACTATACAGACTCTAGAGAAGAAACTGCCTGTAGATGATAATGCCACTGTGCTATTAAGATTTGAGGATGGGACAAAGGGCGAATTCGAATGCAGCTGGACAACCAGGCCTTACGAAGTGCTGACTTATGTTTATGGCCAAAAAGGAAAGATGACTACCAGTATAGGCAGCGCTCGACCGGCAGTCCTAACCCTGGTAAATACAGGCGTAGGTGAAGACCCTAATTGCGCACTTAAAGAAAAAAATCTTAAGATTGGATCTGGCGGCGGATGGGACAACGCAGTTCATTATTTTATCGACTGTATTCAGAAAAAGCAGAAACCATTTATTTCAGCTCAGGAAGGCAAAGAAACACTTAAACTGATCGTTGCAGCTTATGAGTCGAATAAGCGAGGCAAGTGGGTGAAAGTTTAGCGGATAAGGAGAAATTGGAATGAAACTCGGATTATGCAGCTGGTCATATCATAGATCATTAGAATCCGGCAAATTGGATTTTACTGGGTTATTAAAGGTTTGCGCAAAGGATTTAAAATTAGGCGGGATTGACATTATTGCCGATCATCTGCCAAAGACAGATAAGAAGTCATTGATTATGTACAAGAAGATGGCGACAGATTTACATTTGACCATCGCATGCTTTTCCCCGGGAAACAATTTTGGAAAACCCACTCCAGAAGAGAGAAAAAAAGAGGTGCAGTCAGTTAAAGACTGGCTTGACGCAGCCTATATTTTAGGCGCGCCAGTTTTAAGGATATTTTCCGGTTGGCCTTGGCCTTATGAAGACAGGGAAAAGATTTGGCCGGCAATGGTTGATTGCATTAGAGAATGTGAGAAGAAAGCTAAAGAGACAGGTATAGTTTTGGCGATAGAGCCGCATAATAACGGCGGCTTCCTCTCTACTTCTAAAGATACCTTAAGGCTGATAAAAGAGATCAATTCAGAATGGGTAAGGATAAATCTGGACACAGGCAATTATCAAGATACGGATAATTATAAAGGGATAGAGGATACAATCATGTATGCGCCTCATATGCACGCAAAGGTGCATCATATTAGCGATGATTGCAAAGAACTCGAATTTGATTATGATCGGATATTTAGTATCTTAAAAAAAGCAGATTATAGAGGATTTTTTTCTTTAGAATTTGAAGGACAGGATATGAACCATCAGGATGAGATGATCGATACCCCGAAGGCAGTGGAGATGCTAAAAAGATATGCCAGAAAATATGAAATCTAAAGGCGGTTTAATAAAAACTTTAATAGAACATAAGCATTCATATCTCTTTATTGCACCTGCAGTTATATTATTTTGTATATTTATATTTATCCCGGTTCTTGCTTCTTTTTTCCTGAGTTTTACTAAATATAATATTCTTACTCATGCGCGCTGGGTAGGACTGGATAATTATTATCAAATATTTTTTCATGATCCTCGCTTCTGGAAAGCCTTGCGCAACACTGTTGTCTATACGCTTGGAGTAGTGCCGTTAAGCATCTCAATATCTCTGTTATTAGCAGTAGTGATTGATCAGAAAATAAAGTTTAAGAATTTTTATAAGTCGATGTTTTTTATGCCTGTCATAACCTCAGTTATTGCTTATTCAATAATCTGGAGATGGCTTTTTGCAGGAGAGAAGTACGGATTAATTAATCACTTGCTGATAAAGATCGGTTCAAGGCCTGTTGACTGGCTGATAAACCCAAACTCTATACTTCCAACAATTATGATTGTAGCTATTTGGGGTGGATTGGGATATAATATATTTATACTTCTTGCCGGCCTACAGACAATTCCGCAGGTTTTCTATGATGCTGCTGAGGTTGATGGAGCAAATGGTTTGCAAAAATTCTGGTATGTTACTTTTCCCCTATTGCGGCCGACACTATTTTTTGTATTAATAATGTCGGTTATTAATTCTTTTCAAGTTTTTGAACAGGTATATATTATGACTGCTGGCACAAGCGAAGGAGTAGGGGGTGTTTTGGATTCTGCGTTAACATTGGTTTCTTATCTTTATGAAAAGGGATTTCAGAAGTTTGAAATGGGTTATGCTTCAGCTTTAGCTTATATTTTATTCGGTATTATATTTTTAGTAACATTTATTAACCTTAAGCTGGCCCGTTCGCAGCGAGTTGATTACTGATGAATATATCTACGATTAGGATACAAAGAAGTTCTAAAAGTTTGATTATTTATACATTTCTTACTCTTGGGGCTTTAACTATGATTATGCCTTATATCTGGATGCTTGTGACTTCAATTAAACCTATAGAAGAGATCCAGACATATCCGCCGTCCTTTTTAGTGCACCATCCTACGCTTAAGCCTTATCTGGAATTGTTCTATCTTTTGCCAATGGGGCGCTACTTATTTAATAGTCTTTTTATAGCATCTATTGTAGCGGGTTGTAATGCATTTTTTTGTTCTTTAGCTGGCTATGCATTCGCTAAACATACCTTTCCAGGCCGGGATAAGATATTTCTAGTGTTATTAGGCGCTATAATGATTCCTTATCAAGTAAATCTTATCCCAAGTTATATTATTATAAAACATCTGGGCTGGCTTAATAGCTTTTATGCGCTTATTATACCTAATTTAGCTATGGTCTTTGGCGTATTCTTGTGCAGGCAATATATTATAAGTATCCCCAATGACCTTATTGATGCTGCCAGGATTGATGGGTGCAGCGAGTTTATGATTTATCGTATAGTAATTTTCCCGTTGATTAAACCGGCCTTAGCGACATTGGCTATATTTACATTCTTGTCCCAATGGAATTCTTTTGTGTGGCCGCTTATTGTAATTCATAGTAACTCTATGCGCACAGTTCCCCTGGCTTTGTCGGTTTTAAACAGCCAATTTGGGTCGAATTTTGCAATGGTTATAGTAGCTGCAACCGTAGCTACTATGCCGGTTTTGATAGTATTTTTGTTCCTTCAGAAATACATTATCCAAGGCATAACCATGACGGGGTTGAAAGGATGAAAATGAAGTTTATTATTTTAAGTTTGCTATTTGCGTTCTCTTCCATAAATATGGCTTCCTGCGCGCAGGGAAGCGATACTGCAACTTATCAGGTAGAAAGTAAGAGCTCTGGCGAGGTTTATCTTGCAGTCGATTCGGTTGACGTCTCTTCCTTTGATGTTACTCCTGACTGGGCACCGCCGCAAGAGCCAAAGTCGCTGGTAGATGGAAATTTTTTGACTAGGTGGGCATCTGACTATAAAGATGATCAATGGGTAATTTTAGATTTTGGCAAATCAAAAGTTATCAGCAAGATTATAATATACTGGGAAACAGCTTATGCCGTTGATTATGATATTTTGATATCCAAAGATAAAGAGAACTGGAAAATCTTATTGTCTTTAAAAGATAGCGACGGCGGTATTGATAAATTAGAATTTTCACCAGTGGAAGCAAGATATGTTAAAGTTATAGGACGCAAGAGAGTTAATCCTGCTTGGGGAGTTTCTGTGTGGGAAGTTTTATGTTTTGGCCCAGAAAACAAAAATCCTGAAGACAAGCCCTTGATTTTTATTTACCCTAAATTAGTAGATAAGTTGGAGCTAAAAGATTCACAGGAAGTTGTTTTGCAGGCTGAAAAACCGCTAGCCTCGCCTGGAGCTTTATTATTAGGTGAGTTACAAAAAGGAGTGGTTTATACGTCGTGGGGCAAGACTGAATTGGGCACAGAGGCGTCAGATCAAACCTTGGAATATCTCAAGGAATCAGGGGTGCGCTATGTGTCAATTATGATAATTTGGTCGCAGGCAAGTATTAATGAAAAAATCGTGTCTCGCGACGACAAGGATACACCTGACGATATGGCGTTAATTCATGCTATAAATAAAGCGCATAGTTTAGGAATGAAGGTCATGCTTAAGCCTCATGTAGAAGTGAAGAGCGGCGAGTGGCGCGGGGAGATTGTCCCTTCGGAGGAGTGGTTTGCCAGTTACAGTGATTACATAATTAATTATGCGACCATAGCAGAGCAATATCATGTAGAGGCCTTTTCGATAGGAACAGAGTTGGCAAATACAACTTATCCGGAGTGGCAGAGTTCCTGGGAGTCCATTATTAAAGAAGTGAGAAAAAATTACTCTGGCCGAGTTGTTTATGGCGCGAATTGGAATGAATATAAAACTGTTGGTTTTTGGGATAAGTTAGATTTTATAGGTATGAGTGCATATTTTCCGCTAACGGCAAAAAAAGATCCCACTAAAGAAGAATTGGTTGCTGCTTGGAAGGATAATTGCGAAAATATAGGACAATGGCTTGACAATAAGGGCTTGGATAAACCAGTGATATTTACTGAGATTGGTTATTGCAGCGCTGATGGGGCAAACACCAAGCCATGGTCATTTTCTGATATATCCGAAGAATCTGTTGATCAAGAGGAACAGGCAAACAGTTTAGAGGCGATGTTTATAGTCTGTTTTCAATACTCCTGGTTTAAAGGATTTTATTTGTGGAATTATTTGCCTCAGGAGAGATGGTCTCCTTTGGGATATCCAATTCGCGGCAAACTGGCAGAGGATGTTTTTAAGAAGAGGTTAAAAAACATTGGCAGATAATCCGATATGCCAATAAACATTAGGAGGCGGAAAATGAGGACAGCAATTTGTTTGTTGTTAGTAGTAAGCAGTTTATTTCTGGTCCCAATGGCAGGTTTTTGCAACGACGAGGTCATCTTTGGTTTTGAAAAAGACGCTTCTAGCTGGGAGATTCCTGATTGGTGTTTTGAGGACACCAGCTATAAGGGAGTTAACGTCTCTATTTCAAAAACATTTGCCAAAGAAGGCATTTCTTCGCTGGCATTGATGTGCGATTTTCCAGGCGGCACAAAATGGACAACAGCTTATGTTGAGGTCCAGAAATATTTTGACTGGACAGCTTATAAAACTGTATCTATCGACGTGTTTCTGCCGAGCGAAGCGCCCGTCGGTTTAAAGGCAAAGATGATCTTGACTGTGGGCGAAGATTGGACATGGACAGAGATGGCTAACTCTATCAGCCTTGTTCCTGGAAAGTGGACGACGATTACAGCAAGCATTGTCCCTGGAAGCATTGATTGGAGAGGCACAAAAATTCTTGATAAATTTCGAGCTGATGTAAGAAAGCTGGGAGTAAGGATTGAGTCGAACAAAGCTGCTTATAGCTCGCCGGTTTATATAGATAATGTGCGCTTAGAGGTTAAATAAAAATACAGATTACGAGA
>Ga0180009_10002033_pt1 | contig 23920 bp, 17 predicted proteins | sample OS_PC_MetaG_FD_123537 | JGI IMG/M metagenome (GOLD analysis project Ga0180009, IMG submission 123537) | Groundwater microbial communities from the Aspo Hard Rock Laboratory (HRL) deep subsurface site, Sweden - OS_PC_MetaG | ecosystem: Environmental > Aquatic > Deep subsurface > Groundwater...
AACACCCTGAATCATGCCAAGGATGAAGAAGACCGTGAACGCCGCGACAACCTTCTTGATGAACTACGCGAGCTTTCCGAGAAGAACATTGATGACGGAGAGGTGAGAAAACAGTTGGCCATGGGGTTGTTGAACACCCTGATTGACGCCAAGGATGAAGAAGACCTTGAACGCCGCGACAACCTTCTTGATGAACTACGCGAGCTTTCCGAGAAGCACATTGATGACGGAGAGGTGAGAAAGCGGTTGGCCATGGGGTTGTTCAACACCCTGAATCATGCCAAGGATGAAGAAGACCGTGAACGCCGCGACAACCTTCTTGATGAACTACGCGAGCTTTCCGAGAAGCACATTGATGACGGAGAGGTGAGAAAACAGTTGGCCATGGGGTTGTTGAACACCCTGATTGACGCCAAAGATGAAGAAGACCTGCCTCTTAGGGATCAGCACATCCATGAGTTGGAGAATCTAGGCGCTCGCCATCCTGATGATCCCCTTGTTTATGAATCCTTAGGCAAGGCAATCCTTTTTCATTCTGATACACAGGACCAAAACCAGGCAATCGTTAACTTGGAAACCGCTGAAAAACTCTATGCTTTATCCAATGAGCCCGACGGACCGACCCGAGGCGCGGTTTGCGGCGCCCTGGTCGGTATAAGCAGAGGCCATATGCAAGAAGCAGTCGATAGGCTAAAAAAGGCATTCCAGACCGACCCAAAATTTCTCAGCCCTGAGAGTATTCACAAAATCGCTGTTATCATCGGCACACTGCTCTTCAGGGCAAAGCAAGAAACGGTTTTAAAGCAGGTGCAAGAGCTTCTGGTTGGTGTGAACGACATGAGTGTTACAATGGAAGGGTATCAAATGATTTCCAAACAGATTTTTCAAATATCCGGTCTGGTGCTGCTCAACGAGGCACGAAAAGCTGATCGCTCGAAAACAGGAGGGTCCCGATGGAACGATATCCTGGCACGAGTATCGCTGGAGTTACAGGAATTTTTGAAACCATTGACTTTGGCCATTGCAGCGACTGAGAACCAAAAGGAAAAGGTTCTGGCCAGGGAACCAGAGGAAATCCGAAGGGCTGTAAACCTGATTCTCGACCAAACCCATCCGGACCGGACTGTCGGCATACCGCTCTGATACATAAAATTGAAATTCAACTTTAAACAATACTAGGGGCTTGTGTTCAAAAAATTGTTTTGTGATAAGACGCTCTTTTGGAAAAACCCCCACCCAATTACGGAGCGACCTCTTTAATCTTTTGGAGCAGAAGGGCACAGTTCATGTATAACAGTTTGCTGGTAAGTTCAGCACTCAACAATGCGCAAGATATGAACTCTGAACTATATCATATATTTCTTCACTTCCCCTGGTGATACGCCCTTCACCTTGATGGTTTTTTTCCCTTCAGCGGTGACCACCTTAACTTCTTGGACGGTGTTCGTATCCGCTTTGCTGTATCCGATACAGATTGATGCGGCCAGGTGAACAGAAATTTCATCGGCACCGCCGGGTATGAGCAGAACGGGTCCGGGGATTTTTCGAACCTTTATGAGGGTGTCTTTAAGAGGATCGTGATATGCAATAATTTTTTCATTGTCATTCTTGGTGCGGCCCACGATAAACTTAGTTTTCTCGTTAATGCGGAAATGCCGTCCGTATTTCAAAAGATGAAGCTCAGCTTCCGTTGTGGTTTCCTGATGTTCGAAAAGATCCCGTAATCGTTTTGAGTAGCCTTTATCGGTCAACAGGCAACCGCCGGCAGGCGCCGGATACTCAGTGATTCCAAACGCTTTGGCCAATTGAATTTGCGGTTTTCTGGATCTTCCGGAAAAATCGTACAAAAGCTCTCGATTCACCCACCCTTCTTTTTCAGGGATGGTTTCCGGAAGATTTTTTGCACTCAGGGGCCTCAGTATATACCCGTCGAATCCGGAGTGTTTTTCCACGTATCTCAGGGAAGGTTTGGTCTGGGACATGGGTCGTTGTCCAACGACTTCCCCGCTGAACAGAAAGTCCATCCCCTTTTCGGTCATGATTTCACCGGCGATACGGAACATCAACGCGTGGCAGTCCAGGCAGGGATTCATGCATTTGCCGTATCCGCAGGGCGGATTTTTCAACATGGGCAAATAGGCATCGAATATATTCATTACCGTGAGCAGAATTCCGTTACGTTCCGAAGCGGTTCTTGCTTTTTTTGAAGAAAAAAAAGGGGTCTCAAACGTAATCCATTCCACATCGATCCCCTGTTTTCGCAAGACGAGTCCTGCCAGCGTGCTGTCCAGACCGCCCGAACAGAGCCCCAGGGCACGGACTTTTTTTTCTTTAGAACTCATGATACAAAACACAACCTTCTTAAATTTTATTGAAAAAAAGGGTTCATGGATTCAAGGGGCCAAGGGGTCGAGGGTTTTCAGTACTCTTATAGCACGGAATTGGATTCCTTATCCCTCTGCACCCGCCTTTTATGGAGATGGATTGCTGATTATACAATTCTTCCGGCAAAAAGCATATAATCTTTATGGTTTAAATATTTGTTGCAATTATAGAGTATTTCACTTGAATCCCTGAACCCTTGGCCCCTCGAACCCTCAGGATCACACCAACTCTGTTGGATATGATCCTTAAATTTGAACTATCATTTTTAGGCTGTTAAGGGCTTGTATAATATGTTCACCGATAAACCGCGGATCGATAAGATAAGAAAAATATTAAGAATAACTTATCCCCACATCAAAACCCAGCTCCACCATCGGGACCCTTTTGAGCTGTTGGTGGCCACCATCCTTTCCGCTCAGTGCACGGACAAACAGGTTAACGCCGTCACTCCAGTCCTTTTTAAGAAATTATCCACCCCTCGAGATTTTGCCGAAGTCCACCTCAACACGCTCGAAAAGCTGATCAGATCCACCGGTTATTTTCGAAATAAAGCGGAAAATATCAAAAATTGTTCAAAAACACTCATGGATAAATATAATAGTGAAGTGCCGTCCACCCTGGAAGAACTGGTAACCCTGCCAGGCGTCGGCCGAAAAACAGCCAACGTGGTCCTAGGGGCTGCGTTCGGAAAACCGGGAATGGTGGTGGACACCCACGTGGCCCGAATATCACAGCGTCTTGATCTCACCCGTAACAAAGACGCTGTTAAGATAGAGTTTGATCTCATGAACGTTATTCCCAAGTGCGCCTGGAATGACTTTAGCCTCCACCTGGTCTATTTCGGGAGGCAATATTGTATTGCCAGAAACCCCAAATGCTCGGCCTGCCCGATTGAAAAACTCTGCAAATGGCCCGGCAAAGTGGCATAGAGCATGGCGCATAGAGCATAGAGTGAAAAATTGTGTTTTGCTCCATGCCCTCTGCGCTCTGCGCTACGCTAATTCTCTTCCAAGGCAAACGCCACCGCTGCTTCGGCATGAATCCGTGCCGTATCAAAAAACGGGACGCTGTTGCCCTCCTGCTTGACCAGAAGACCGATTTCCGTGCACCCCAGTATGATTCCTTCAGCTCCGTTCGTTATGAGACCTTGGATAATATCCTGGTATGCGCGTCTCGAAGCGTCGTATATTTTTCCCAGGCAGAGCTCATTGTAGATCACATCGTCGACAACCTTCCGATCTCGATCTTCGGGGATGATGACATCAAAGCCGTATTTTTTAATCAGTCTGCCCTTGTAGAAATCTTCCTCCATGGTAAATCGGGTGCCCAAAAGCCCGATGCGTTTTATGCCGTGGGATTTAATTCTCTGAGCTGTTGCATCTGCAATATGCAGCAGGGGAATGCTGAGCGACTGCTGAATTTCAGCCGCGATTTTATGCATGGTATTGGTACAGAGAATCAGAAAATCGGCGCCCCCGTTTTCCACATCTATTGCCGATTGTGACAGTACCAGTGCGGCTTCCTTCCATTTCCCTTCACTCTGGAGGATTTCAATCTCGGCAAAATCCACCGATGCCATGATGCACTTGGCGGAATGTAGTCCACCCAATTTTTCCCTAACTGCTTCGTTAATAATCTGGTAGTAGGTTGTCGAAGACTCCCAACTCATTCCCCCAAGCAATCCGATGGTCTTCATATTTGTTACCCTCCAGATAGGCGCCTGCATACCGGCGCACTGCCGTAAAAATATTCACGTCATATTGTCTGATTTATAACCTAACCCGGATAAACCGGAAAAAACAAATAACAAATCCCAAATAGCAACAATATCCAATAACCAAAAACACAAATTCAAAACAAAGATTTGGTATTGATCTGTCAGATCAATAAGTTTCGGTCATTGAAATTTTGAATTTATTTGGAATTTGCTTGCCCGCCGTCTTTCTGGCGGGGTGCTTGTATATTGGTATTTTGCCAGAAAATTCATAAAAAGAATTATTAAGGGACTAATGCGGTTTGGGCCAAGTCTCAAGAAAGCGTTTTTCGTTTCGGATGTAACCGCTTTGCATTTAGAAACGACTATATGAAAACAATAGCATTTTTTTATCCAGCATTATGATATATAATCAAACCGTATATAGTGTTGCTACCGAAGGTAAAAAATTGAAAAGGATCAATACAGCGCATTCATTTCACATGGCTTGTATGCTTAGAAATTATGAAAAAAATTCTGTTTATCACTATTTTAGCTGCCGGCATCGGCCTTTTGGGATGGCAGGTCTACCAGAAAGCTTCCGCATCCAAGAAAGACTCCAACCGCCAGCGAGGTAACGTGCCGGTTGCCGTAGAGATTGCACCCATCAAGAAAAGCACCATCCAGGACGTGGGAGACTTTACCGGGTCTCTTTATCCATTGTCTGAATTTATCGTGGCGCCCAAGATCGGCGGCCGGCTCGAAAAGATACTGGTTCATATCGGCGATACGGTCAAGAGCGGGCAACTGGTGGCAAGACTCGACGATGAGGAGTATCGCCAGCAGGTCAGCCAGGCTAAGGCGGAGCTGGAGGTGGCCCAGGCCAATCTTCAGGAGCGGAAAAACATACTGGAAAACGCAAAGCGGGAATACGACAGAACCGTTGCGCTTAGTAAAAAGAAGATTGCCTCGGAATCCCAGCTGGACGCTGCGGGATCGGAATACAAAACCCAACAGTCAAAACTGAAAGTGGCAAGCGCTCAAGTCTCACAGAAGGAGGCTGAGCTGAGAATGGCCGATGTGCGGCTTTCCTACGGGGAGATCCGTTTGCCGAAAAACAATGCCTCCGGATTCAGCGTTGTAGGAGAACGATTTGTGGACGAAGGCGCCATGCTGGCGCCCAATACCCCGATTGTCTCCATTATCGACATCGGAAAGCTCATTGCCGCCATATCTGTCATTGAGCGGGATTATACCAAGATTCATCCGGGGCTGGAGTCGATGATCACGACGGATGCCTTTCCCGGGCGCCGGTTTTCCGGCAAGGTGATCCGAGTCGCTCCGCTTTTAAAAGAAAAATCCAGGGAAGCCCGGGTCGAGATTGAAATTCCCAATGAAGAAAAACTATTAAAACCGGGCATGTTCATCAAGGTTCAAATCCGGTTCGATCAACACGAAAACGCCACGGTGGTTCCCGAAGGGGCCATTATCAAGCGAAACGGCGCCCAAGGTCTTTTTCTCGCGGATCTTGAGCAAAGAAAAGCAAAATTTGTGGAGATTACAGTTGGTATTATTCACAACGCCCAGGCCGAGATCATCGCTCCACCCCTGACCGGTGCGGTGGTGACCCTGGGGCACCACCTCCTGCAAGACGGGGGCTCCATCATCCTGCCCGCAGAAAAACCCCGAACCGGGCCTCAGCAGAAAGACGAAAAACCCAGGGCGTCTCAGAAAGAGGATAAACCCGTTGTTCCACAAGACACCGGCAAACCGGGTATCAAACGAGGAAAAGTGCAGTCTGAAGGTAAGAAATCATGAATATCGCGAGTTTTTCCGTACGCCGACCGGTATTGACCATCATGGTTTTTTTGATCGTTATCATCATCGGCGGGGTATCTTTGTCCAGGCTCTCCATCGATTTGATGCCGGATATCACCTACCCGACCCTGAGTGTTTCCACCGAGTACGAAAACGCCAGTCCGGAAGAGGTTGAGGAGCTGATCACGAGACCGATTGAGGAAGCCATGAGCGCAGTTCCCGGGGTGGAAGAGGTTACATCGGTTTCCGCCGAAGGCCGGAGCAGCGTGCGGGTAGCTTTTTCATGGGGAATCGATCTGGATGCAGCGGCAAACGACATCCGGGATCGGTTGGATCGCGTCATCGGCCATCTCCCGGACGATGCCGAACGACCCACACTGCGGAAGTTCGATCTTGCCGCTTTTCCGATCCTGATTTTAGGCGTTGCCAGCAACCTGGATCCGATCCAGATTCGAAGAATTATAGACAACCAGGTGAAAAACCGGATCGAGCGGATTCCGGGGGTAGCGTCTCTGGATATCCGGGGCGGGCTGGATCGTGAGATTCACGTGAATCTGAATGCAGAAAAGATGAAAGCCCTGGGGCTTCCCATCGATCAAATCCTCACCCGGTTAAAGGATGAAAACATCAATCTTCCGGCCGGCACCATCGAACAGGGATCTCTCGATGTCACCATTCGAACACCCGGCGTTTACAACAGCTTGAATGAACTCCAGAACACGGTGGTGGCGATCCGGGATGGGGTACCCATTCAACTCAAGGAGATCGCAACCGTTGAGGATGCGTGGGAGAAGGTTACCCGGATCGTCCGGATAAACGGAAAGCCCGGCGTGCGGTTGTCGGTCAGCAAACAGTCGGGAAAAAACACCGTAGAGGTGGCAGCCGGGGTTCTCAAAGAGATTGAACAGATCAACCGGGACATACCGCAACTAAACATCATCTCCATCATCGACACATCCGATTACATCAAGCGCTCCATTACCAATGTAGGCACCACCATTCTCTACGGCGGCGCCCTGGCCATATTTGTTCTCCTGCTGTTTCTTCGCAATATTCCCAGCACGGCCGTTATCGCCACAACGATTCCCATTTCCGCGGTCGCAACCTTTGCTTTGATGTATTTCGGCGGTTTTACCCTCAACTTGATGACCCTGGGTGGATTGGCCCTGGGCGTTGGAATGCTGGTGGACAATGCCATCGTGGTGCTGGAGAACATCTACCGGCTCCGGGAAGCGGGCCAGGATTCGGAATCGGCGGCTGTAAACGGAAGCCGGGAAGTCGTGGCGGCGGTCATTGCCAGCACGCTGACGACCCTGGTGGTTTTTCTGCCCCTTATTTTCGTTCGCGGCATGTCCGGAATCATGTTTAAACAGCTTTCCTATGTGGTGGGCTTTGCCCTGGCATGCTCCCTGGTGGTGGCGCTGACGCTGGTTCCCATGCTGGCTTCCCGGGTTCGAACACCGGTGATGGTTGATAGTGAGGGCGGAAAGCTCTTTCGAATCACCGGACAGTTTTTCATCTGGATGGAGAACGAATATAAAAACCTTCTCCGCTTTGCCCTCAACCATCGGATATTGATTTTGGGCTCCACCTTGATGGTGCTTATCGGATGCCTGTTTCTGATCCCGCTGGTGGGGGTTGAGCTGATGCCCGCCAGTGATGAGAGCGAGGTTCGGGTTAATGCTGAAATGGCTGTGGGCACGCGTCTCGCACTGGTGGACAACGCCTTTAAGAAGATCGAGGCCATTGTTCAGCAGGAGGTGCCGGAAATCGACAATACCGTCTCCTTCATCGGGGGTTCAACCTGGCAGGCCCGGGGAGGCAATGCCGGTTCGATGCGGATTGCGTTGAAACCGGTGAGCCAAAGAACCCGGTTCAGCGATGAAATTGCAGCAGACCTGCGCAGGAAGCTTGTCTTCATGCCCGGTGTTAAGATTCGAACCCGTGCCGGGCAGGGGCTTTTCATACTCCGTATCGGCACCGGCGGTGATGATAAGGTTCAGGTGGAGGTGCGCGGTTACGATCTTGAAACCTCCGACATCCTGGCCCGTCGGGTCCAGGAAGTCATCGAAAATGTGGAGGGCATTACGGATACCCAAATGAGCCGGGAGACCGGCACCCCTGAAGAGTTGATTATCATCGACCGGCAAAAGGCGGCTGATATGAAGCTTACGGTATCGAAAATCGCCAACATGCTGCAAACGATCCTTTCCGGGACTTCTGCGGGCAACTATCGAGAAGGGGGAAACGAATACAAAATCCGGGTAAAGCTTGAAGGTGCTGAGAAGAAAGATCTTCGGGACATTCTGGATCTTCCCGTTACCAATGCAGATGGCGATCGGGTTGTCCTGCGAAACGTGATCGAGGTCCGACCGCGACGGGGACCGGTGCTCATCCAGCGGAAAGATCAGGAGCGCGTGGTCTATGTAACAGCCAATATCAGCGACCGGGACATGGGTTCCATCCTGGCCGATATCCGGGAGGGATTGAAAACCGTGCCGGTTCCCAGGGACTTCAGCCTCCACTTCGGCGGCGACTATGAAGAGCAGCAGAAAGCCTTTCGGGAATTGCTGCTCAGCTTTGTGCTGGCGCTGGTCCTGGTCTATATGGTCATGGCATCGCTTTACGAATCGCTCAGGTATCCCCTTGTGGTGATGTTTTCAGTTCCGCTGGCGATTATAGGTGTCGTTTTAATGTTGTTCTTGACTGATACCACCTTTAACGTTCAATCCTATATCGGCTGTATCATGCTCGGCGGCATCGTGGTCAACAACGCCATTCTGCTGGTGGATCACATCAATCTTTTGCGCAACCGGGACGGGTTTTCGGTACGAGAGGCCATTGAAGAGGCGGGACGCCGCCGGCTTCGCCCCATCCTGATGACCGCCATGACCACCATGCTTGCCATGGCGCCGCTTGCCATCGGCATCGGGGAAGGAGGCGAGGCCCAGGCGCCCATGGCTCGGGCCATTATCGGCGGGCTTTTCAGCTCAAATATGATCACCCTTTTGGTGATTCCCACCGTATATTCATTGTTTGAAAGGAAGAAGATAAAAGAAGAAGCAGCCGTTTCCCTTGAAACGGCTGCCGCCGTCACATCACTTCAAAAACCGCTTGGTCGGGAGCCGGTATGAGAACCTTCCAGGGCTTCCTAAAGCCGACGATCATTTTGTTGACACTCGGATTTTTTCTGTTGCCGGTTTCCTGTGTATCCTCAAAACCCGGAAAAACAATAGAAAATCTCGTTTCGAAAGACTTTGCAGCAGACGATCCTCCAAAGGTCTCTGAAATCAGACCCGAAATCCCGGAGATTCCAAATATTCCTGAAAAAGGACCGATTGAGATCACCGTAAGGAATGCGATTTTGATTGCGCTGGAGAATAACCGGTCTTTGGTTGTGGAGCAGTTTAATCCTGCCATCCAGCAGACTTTTGAAGACCAGGAGCAAGCGGTTTTCGATCCGGTCACCGGTGCGGAGATTTCCGCCGGGCGAGAGGAACAGCACCGGACCGCAAGCGGATCGGTAACTTCCGAGGTCGACACCTACCTGGGCGGGATATCGTTAGAACAGCTTTTCCCCGCCGGCACCTTCGTGGAAGCAGAGGCTACAAATCGCACCACCGAGTCCTCTCTATATGAAAATCCGCTTTCTTCCACCCGTCTGGGGTTGTCAGTGACCCAACCTCTGCTTCGGGGATATGGCAGAGATGTGAATCTGGTTCGGCTTCGACAGGCGCGACTGGAAACCGATATTACCCGATACGAGCTTCGGGGGTTCAGTGAATCGCTGCTGGCGCGGGTTGAAACCGCCTACTGGGACTATGCCCTGGCCCAGCGACAGATCGAGATCGTCGAAGAATCGTTGAAGGTGGTAAATCAGCAGCTTTCCGAGACCCAAGAGATGATCCTTATCGGGACCATGGCGGAAGCCGAGTTGGCGGCGGTTCAGGCAGAAGTCGCCGCTCAGGAGCAGGACTTGATCAACACGCAGAGCAAATTGGCTTCGAGTCGCCTCCAATTACTCCGACTGCTCAATCCACCGGGTAACAATCTTTGGGATCGCGATATTAAATTGATTTATCAATCTACGATACCGGATATACTGTTGGACAAAGTAACCGATCATGTGGCGATCTCCCTCAGCATACGGCCGGAAATCAACCAGACAAAGCTGAGTATTCAGCAGGACGATCTTGAAATCATTCGAACCAAGAACGGATTGTTGCCCAAAATGGATCTTTTCATTTCTCTGGGAAAAACCGGATATGCCGACTCATTCTCAGGCTCGGTGAGCGATATAACCGGAGATAGCTATGACGTGGAAGGGGGCATCCGCTTTGAGTATCCATTGAAAAACCGAGACGCAAACGCACGTCACCGAAGGGCTGTGCTGAGCCGTGAACAGGCAGAAAAGGCATTGGACAATCTCTCACAATTGGTGGAACTGGATGTAAGAGCTGCCTATATTGAAGTGAATCGCGCCAAAAAGCAGATTGCCGCAAGCAGTGCCACCCGAAAATTCCAGGAAGAAAAACACCGCATCGAAACCGAAAAATTCCGGGTGGGACGCTCAACCAATTTTTTGGTTGCACAGGCCCAGAGAGATTTACTGGTGGCAAAAATATCGGAAGTCAACGCTGTTGTTGATTATTTGAAATCTTTGATCAATCTCTATCGCCTTGACGGGTCTCTTTTGGAACGCCGCGGCATCCTGGCACCCGGAAATGAGCCGGTGAAATCCTCCATCAAACCGCAATCCTAAATCGAGACCGCTCGTTTTCTCATTTTGTATAAGTTCTTCAAAATCCTTTTAAAGTATAGCCTATAGCGGATAGTGGACTGTTCCGGATTTCTATTTATTGCTGTAGTAAAAGGGAATCATTTTTCCATTGGCAAAATTTAACAGCCCCACCTGAGTCCCACCCGATTTGTCCGCAAAATTGAAGAGTCCTACTTGAATACCTCCCAAATTAAGGGTTCTATTTATTATACTGAATTGAAGCTCTCCTAATTCTGCCGCATAATTAAACAGGATACTCAACTGTGCCCCATCTATTTTATCTGCGTTGTTTCCGCCCACTGCGATCTGCGGGCCATTTATATTTTTAGCGTTGTTTCCGATGATGCCGAATTGTGGTCCATCCATTGATTCTGCAATATTCAGTGCACCAATCTGGGTTCCGTCACCTTTTCCGGTGATTTGTTGAATTAATCCGAAATCTACACCACCCACATTCTTATTGCTGCCGTAGATCAAATTAAGCCTCATGCCGTTTACATTGTCGGCCCCCATGGGTATTGCTATGGGCGTTATTATCGATAATAAGAAAGGAACTTCTTTGTCCTCGGCGGCCGAGGCAGAGGCCATCATCATCAGGGCTACCACTATTATGGCGATTTTTTTAAACATGGGTCTCTCCTTATTTTACTGTTTGAATAAAATCGGCGTCACCCTAAAAATATAGACACCGTGACAGACTTGGTTTAATCGTATTAAAATGAATTTCAGACAATTGCTCCTCTTATAATACTAATCAAAACCCCGATTCTCAACCTAAAAAGAGAAAAAGATGGTGTTGTCCCTAAACCGGTCAGGTTTTTGGAATATTTTTCTTATTTATCTTTTATCAAAACCAATTTTTTGTCATAAGGTCAGTATTCTTAGACTATAAATCAAGGGGGATCACATGTCGATAAACTTTGCAATCATCGGGCTCGGAAGAATCGCCCGAAATCAACTTGCCCCGGCTGTGAATCAAGTCGATGAAGCCAGGCTGTGGAGTGTTTTGAGCCGCGATCGCGACCGTGCGGCCGAATTTGCCGATGCCAATTCGGCTCAATCTCCTGCTCCCGCATATACGGATTTGGAAAAACTGGTTTCCGATCCCGAGTTGGATGCAGTGATTATCGCAACACCGGACAAACTGCATGCTAAAGATGTCATAACCTGTGCAAAGGCAGGAAAACACGTGCTGGTGGAAAAACCCATGGCCACGGATGTGGAAGACGCAACGGCCATGGTTCATGCTTGTGAAGAAGCCGGTGTTCGATTGGGGGTGGCCTATCATTTACACTGGCACAACGGCCATCGATTGCTTGCTGGAAAAATCCGAGCCGGCGCCCTCGGACCGATTCGCCACATGAGAGTTCAATGGACATTTAAGTCGGACGACGCAAGCAACTGGCGTGCATCACCGGAAGTGGGGCAATGGTGGAGCATCGCAGCCGTAGGGACCCATTGTTTGGATCTTATCCGGTGGATCATGGTGCCCTCCTGTGGAGAAGTCGAATCCATAAACGGCATGATCAGTAATAAGACTTGGGGTGGGCCGCACGATGAAACAGCGATTCTTTCCATGCGATTTGAGTCCGGGGCCACCGCGGAATTCTGTTCATCGGTGCTCATTGAAGCCCCCACAAAGGCGGAAATTTACGGTGCGGACGGGTATGCAATTTGTGACGGAACTCTGGGGCCTCATGGGGCCGGTACCATTCATATCAAGGGAAATGAATTGGAATATGAGACCGAGAACCCATATGCCGGTGAGATTCAGGATTTTGTGAATGCCATCCGGGAAGGGAGAAGCCCGGAAGTGGACGGGAAGGAAGGGGCTCGGAATGTTGAACTGCTTGTGATGGCAGCCGGTTAGAAGCGGTTTAAAACCCCCATTTAAAGCACGGCAACCGCATTGCAGGCCGCTTCAAAATGCTCGCATTGTTTTGGTTAAACCATGTCAATAGGGAGGCAAGATGTTAATCGACAAGGAAATCTGTATCGGTTGTGAAAGCTGTGTGCCGTATTGTCCGGTGGAAGCAATCGCCGTTGAAGAAGACCTTGCAGATATCGATCAAGATCAATGCGTTGAGTGCGGTGTTTGTTTGAGATCCTCGATTTGTCCGACAGAGGCCATACTTGAGCCCGACCTCAAGTGGCCCCGCACATTGAGGGCGCTTTTCAGCAATCCCATCACCGTATTTCAGGAGACCGGCGTTGCCGGCCGGGGAACCGATGAGGTCAAGTCCAATGATGTCACGGGGAGGTACAACCGGGGAGAGGTCGGTTTTGGTGTGGAAATGGGAAGACCGGGAACCGGCACCTCGTTTCGTCAGGTACAGCAACTCACAGAGAAAATCGCAGCCATGGGGGTTTGGTTTGAAGAAAGGAATCCGCTTACAACGCTGCTTTCGGAGCCTGACTCGGGAAAAATTCGAGAAGATATTCTCGACGAACGGGTGTTGACGGCCATTATCGAATTCAAAGTTGCCATCGATCGAGTGGGCGAGGTTTTGACAACGTTGAAAAACGCACAGATCGATCTGGATACGGTTTTCAGTTTGGATTATATCCACCGCCCGGATCCGGACGGTGGTCTTCCGGCAGTAGAGGCTTTAAGGCTATTGGGGTATCGCCCGTCGGATCATGTAAAAATATGCACCGGACTGGGTCGTCCGAAAATCGATTAACCGGTTGAAGGGGTTGAAGGCCATGACACATTCACTGCACAGGACGGGATCACATCTGGAAAACGAGATCGTATTCATTCTGACGCCGTCAAAGGGAATCAATTCGGAAGGGGCTGAAGAGAAGATCAAGAAGTTTTTAGACATTATCGTCTCAAACAGGCCGGTTCATTACGGAGATGACCGGGTGGGAAATCAATATACCGCCGGATACCATAAAATCGTCGAGAAAATCGAGGGAATTACAAACATACACGCGGTCTTCAACAACCTTGGAAAAGCTCAAAAAGCACTGAAAGAAATCGTTGAAGCGGATCTCGGATTATCCGTGGTTGTTTCAGGATTGTTTGATAGCGCCAAGGCCTGTTGTGAAGCATCCGGCATACAGTATCACAGCATTGAACATTCTCTGGGGATATGGGGAAATAAATCCAGTCTGCCGGAAGAAAAGCCCCTTGAGATTCTTACCATGTGCGGTCACGGCCTGGTTTCGGCGAACCTGATTCAATTCATGGCCGATGCGGTAAGGGACGATGAAAAGACCGCACAGGAGGCGGCTGAGGAGATGGCCCGGCTCTGCCTTTGCGGAATATTCAATACAGAGAGCGCGGCTTTGATTTTAACCGAACTGGCAGCCATCGGTTGAATAATGAAGGCCCTGTAAACCGGCTCTGCCAAACCTTCTGCGAGTAGAGGATGATATGATTAAAAAGATCATCTTGTTTATCTGGTTATCCAGAAAGTCCAAGTTAAGGTGATTCGGCGTTGAAGGCAACCCGCTACGCAGACGTATGAAACTCGCACATTAGGGGGCGTAACACCGAACAGGGCACCGACTGAACCAAAGCATCCCGTTAAATAACAAATCGTTATGGCTTATAGAGGCTCATTCAAGCTGTTCGATGCAACGCCCCCTAATGCACTCAGACAGTCATACTGCTGCGAACCGGCTCACCTTCACCGCCTATTCCACAAATCAACTTGGTTTTTGTAGATAACCAGGCTTGTTTTTTATTTATGCTTGTCCCAGATACGCCTTCCAATCTCATAGGCTAGTGCTGTATATGCCGGCGCCTCTGTTTTACGGCCGGCATCCATGAGCTGTTTTGCTTTTTCGATATGGACCTTGATATCCTCCACAGCTTTCCTGTCAGCAGCAGGAATGTCCATAATCCCTTCATATATGGCACAGGCCAGGAAAAAATTGTCGTCCGTAAAATCTGAATTCACCCAATCTGTTTCTTGAAAGTGACGGATGCGGTCCGCCAATCCCTTTTCTTCAAACGGGGCGATGTTGACCGCTGCTTTAACCAGTTCTTTCCCCCTTTCCTCCGCATCCGTAAGCGCCTTTTTAAAGTTAAAGGGAGTGGCCGGAACCGGTTTTAAAGCTCTGAAACCGCACGGCAGGAATAACCCCCAGTGGATGGCTCCCAATGATGTTAACGCCCCTTTGCCGGTGCCTCCGGCAATGGTAATGGCAAAGGCGGATTTGCCGTTGGTGGGAAGGTAAATCGTATGAAGCCCTCCGCCTCGTGGAGGGATGCGGACTTTGTCGATAAAATCTTTTGCCAGGCCGTTGATGTCATGGAAGTAGACCGGTGCTCCGAATATAATGCCATCAGCCTCCTTTATTCTCCGATTCCTCGGTTCGGCCGAGTCATCGAGTCTGCAGATCCCGTCTTCCCAGCACTTTTGGACTTTACACCCCCGGCACGGCTGTATGTCTTCCTCTCCCAGGTACATGGCATCAATTTCCGCGCCGGCTGATGCAGCGCCCGCAAGCGCCTTTTCAACCAGACGGCTGGTTCGTCCGCCCTTGTTCGGGCTTCCGACAATGCCTAATATCTTGGTCATTTTTACTTCCTCCCGGATATGATATGAGTGGAGCGATCACGACAATATTCCAATATCAAAAATGCATAGTTGATTAAACAATTAAAAAGCTTTTGGAAAAATAGTATCAGAGCATTCATAATGATTGTCTTATAGTAATTTAATGAAGAAAGGAGATTGTTTGATCCATGACCGATCATATTTCTATTGAGCAGTTGCGGAAGTTTGCAGAAGATTATGTGAAAGCGGAAAAAACCCGTATTCCTTCAGGCGGATGGTGGCAGAGCCCATTGATGGTAAGTGCTGCCATTGACGGAAGATTTGACGATCTTCCCCGAATCGCAGCCGAGGACCATCTGCTCCCGCGGGACTTGTTGTCTACCGCCCGATCGGTCATTGTGTTTTTTATCCCGTTTGTCAAAGCGCTGGTGAAAGAGAATAAAAAAGGAGATCGGCCATGTCGGGACTGGGGGTTGGCGTACGTTGAAACCAATGACTTTATCGGCAGGCTCAGCCAGGCCATTGCCGGTCTGCTGGCTGAGCACGGGTATGAATCCGGTTTAACTCCCGCCACCCACAATTTCGATGATGTCAAACTAATGGCCCGATGGTCCCACAAGCATCTAGCACATCTATCGAATTTAGGGCGGTTCGGGGTTCATCGCTTGCTGATTACGCCTACGGGCTGTGCCGGACGGCTGGGAAGCCTGGTCACGGATGCCGACCTGGGCGACAACCCGCTCATAGAGACGGAAGATGCCTGCCTTCTGAAAGCAGGTAAAGAATGCGGACAGTGTATCAAGGCGTGTCCGGTATCCGCGCTGAGCGAATCCGGATTCGACCGGCGGGCCTGCTGGGATCGACTGTTGGAAAATATCGAATCGCTGGAGTACTTTTCGGATCTTCCCGAGTCTACCCATGTGTGCGGGAAATGTGCGGCGCTCATGCCGTGCAGCTTCAAGAATCCGGTGGTGAATTTAAAGAAGCGCTGACAGGCGTTTTATGCCTTCTTCGATCAGATCCAGAGAGGTGTAGGAAAAGTTCAACCGCAATTCGTTTTTCTTAACGATTCCTCCTGCGTAGAATTTGCTTCCCGGTATAAACGCCACTTTGTTTTCAACGGCTCGGATCAATATGGCGTCAGTGTCCACTTCATCGGGAAACGTAACCCAGATGAACATGCCCCCTTCGGGATGGGTCCACTTTACGCCTGCCGGCATGTTGGCTTCCAATGCATTGAGCATGGCATCCCGCCGCGGGCGGTAAAAATCGTTGATCTTGGCAATGTGTCCCTTCATGTGGCCTTTTTCAATGAAACGCGCGGCAACGCGCTGGGTGGTGCAGTCCGGAGAGACGGTAATCTTCTGGGCCCACTTCACCATTTGACCCACCACATCGGGCGGCCCTATGGTATACCCGAGTCTCATGCCCGGACCCAATATTTTAGAGAAGGACTTGCATATGGTGACCAGATCGGGGTCATTATACGCGTTATTTGCCAACTCCCAAATGGTCGGCAGCGGGTCCCCGTCGTATCGCAGCTCCCGATAGGGTTGATCCTCGAGTATCGGGAGATCGTACTCAAGTGCGATTTCGATGATTTCGCGGCGGCGGCGGATATCCATGGTCCTTCCGCTGGGATTCTGAAATTCAGGTATCACGTAAATGAATTTTATGGGTTCATGCTTATCCGAAATCGATTTCAGCTTTTCTTTCAGCCGATCCGGCATCATCCCCGATTCGTCCATTTCCACTCCGACAAATCTTGCCCCGCAGGCCTCCATTGCGGCCAAAGATCCGGGAAATCCCGGTGCTTCGCTTATGATGATATCTCCGGGGTCGATGAGGGTTCGCGTAAAAAAATAGATGCCGTTGGTGGAGCCGGCGGTGATGATGATTTGATCATCGTCAAGATCCGGCAGCCCTTCCATCTGTTTCAGCGCCGCCTTCAGAATCGTATCACCCTCGCTGGCGCCGTATTGCAATACATCTTCGCCCTCTTGATTGACCACCTGGCGGAAGATATCGGCCAAGAGTTCTTTGGGAAACGATTCCGGATTCGGCAACCCCCCTGCAAAGGAGATGACACCCTCGACACCTTTGGTCAGCTTCAGGATTTCTCGGATAAAAGAGTGCTGCATGGACATGGTGGCTTTTGAAAACATTCGTGAGATGGGCTGTATCATTTTACTCTCCCCCGGAAGTGGATCATCAAGAAAATCTTAAGATCTAGAGTTGAACGTTAGAACGTATTATATGTGCTTTGTCAAGAATTGATGGCTTCGTAAAAGGGGCAGGGGTGATTGACAAACAGAAAACAATATTCTAATCCCGAATCCAGGAGTCAGAATAACACCCTTAAATTTTATTGCGCTTGTCTTCTTCATTTTTTCTTCTTTATTCTGACTTCTGGCTCCTGAATTCTTTGCACCGCATGCTTTGCACGCAAGATTGTCACCGCATATTAAACAGCAAGCAGTGGGGAAATTATTCCCTAAAAAGAAATGACAAGAAAGGACTTGAAGGACATGACAAAAAAAACCATACCGGACCGGAAAGACATACCGGACGGCCATAAATGGGACTTGACCCCGCTGTTTGATGCCAGCGATTCCTGGGAAGCGCTGTTCACGGAAATCGAAGAAGAAATTTCCGGTTATCAGAAATATAGGGGGCGGCTGGGGGAGTCTGCCTCGGCTTTATCGGAAGCCATTCAATTCCATCTTTCGGTATCCAGAAGAATCGAAAAGCTATACACCTATGCGCATCTGAAAAACGACGAGGACAAAGCGAACCAGTTATACATGGGGCTTTTTCAGAGGGCTGCAAACCTCTACACGCGGTCTGCGGAGCTGGCAAGCTTTGTACCCCCTGAAATCCAGTCCATTCCGGATGAGACCATGCAACTCTATTTATCGGATGCTGCGCTTGCTGAGTATCGGTTCTTTCTTGAGAAAATAATCAGGCATAAGCCTCACACCCACAATGAACAGGTCGAACAGATCCTTGCCATGAGCCGTGATGCGACCCAGGCGGTTTCTCAAATATTCGGTCAGCTGGACAACGTGGATTTGAAATTCGGGACGATTGTGGACGAGGCCGGAGCGGAAACCGAACTGAGCCACGGGAATTTTACGACCTTTCTGATTCATCCCGACCGGGAGATTCGAAAGAAGGTGTTTCATCAATACTATAAAACATACGACGATCACAAAAACACCATTGCCACGATATTGGCATACGCCAACAAAAAAGACCATTTCTATGCACGGGCCAGAAATTTTGAATCCTGCAGGTCCGCATCCATGTTCGTGGACGATATCCCAGAAACGGTCTATGATAATCTGATTAGAACCGTTCGTGATAACTTGAATCCGCTGTTTAAATACCTGAACTTTCGCAGAGAGTTTCTCGGTGTCGAAAAACTCCATTTTTACGACACCTATGTTCCCATTGTTCCGGATGTGGAGTTTCAGATGGCCTACGAAGAAGCCGTCGATATTTGCGAAAAGGCGTTGGAACCGCTCGGCAAGTCGTACGTCCTCACCCTCAAAAACGGGTTGCTCGGAAGCTGGGTAGACCGCTTTGAAAACAGAGGAAAGCGGCGCGGCGCCTATTCCTCGGGTTGTTATGATTCCCCGCCTTATATTTTGATGAATTATGAAGAGAAGAACATCAACAGCCTCTATACGCTGACCCACGAGGCCGGACATTCCATGCACTCATATCTGTCCATTCAAAATCAGCCGTATGTGGATTACGAATATACCATTTTTGTTGCCGAAGTTGCCTCCACATTCAGTGAAACCCTGTTGAGCCATTATTTTCTGGATTACTACAAAGACGACCCGAAGATGAAGGCATACATCCTTAACCGGGAGATCGACAACATCCGGGCGACCTTGTACCGGCAGGCCATGTTTGCTGAATTCGAAAAGATCACCCACGGCATCATTGAGCAGAACCAGCCCCTGACCCTTGAAGTGATGACCGCCGAATATCGCAAGCTCCTCGAAGCCTATTTCGGCAATACCCTTCAGATCGATCCCGAACTGGAACTTGAGTGTCTTCGGATTCCCCATTTTTACTCTCCGTTTTATGTATATAAATATGCCACCGGGGTTTCCGCCGCCATCGCCCTTGCAGATAAAGTGATAAAGGAAGTAGCGCCGGCAAGGGAGGCTTATCTCGATTTCCTGAAGCTCGGTGGATCAAGGTATCCGCTGGAGGAGCTTCTGGCGGCCGGTGTGGATATGCGGTCATCAGCGCCCGTCGAAAAGGCTATCGAACATTTCGACAGCCGCGTGGATCAATTGATTGAATTGATTGATAAATAGAAAATCGAGAATATCTGTTGGAGAGATGGCATGACTTCTTTGGCAGCTGAAGTTCAAGAGCCGATTGCTCAACAGGTCTGTTTCCATCTGCAGGTTGCGTATCAATGGGAAAAAGGTTGTTTTCTTTGTGGATACGATTTATCAAAATGGCCTTGATGTATTAAGAATCGATTTTTGATACTCGGAGGTTTTATTTTGTATTTCAAACTCTGCAAAGACATTATTGCCAACATGTCACGGGTGATTGTCGGCAAACAGGATTGTCTCGAATTATTGTTGGTTGCGCTTCTGGCAGACGGTCATGTTTTGCTGGAAGATGTCCCGGGCGTCGGTAAAACACTGATGGCCAAAGCGCTGGCCAAAAGTATTGGCGGAATCTACAAGCGGGTCCAGTTTACACCGGACCTTCTGCCTTCGGATATCACCGGTTTCAATGTCTACAACCAGCAAAATGGCCAATTTCAATTTCAATCGGGTCCGGTAATGACGAATGTACTGCTGGCCGACGAGATCAACCGGACCATACCCCGCACGCAGGCCAGCCTGTTGGAAAGCATGGAGGAACGCCAGGTGACGGTTGACGGACAGACACGCTCTCTGCCGAAACCGTTTTTTGTGATCGCCACCCAGAACCCGATCGAACTGGAAGGAACGTTTCCTTTACCGGAAGCGCAACTGGATCGTTTTCTGCTGCGGTTGAGACTCGGTTACCCGAATCGCAATGAAGAGATGTTGATTCTGGAACGATTCCAGGCGGAAGATCCACTGCCGGAGCTCGAAGCCGTGGCTACCCCTGAACGGTTTGCCGAACTGCAGGCGGCCCGCATGAAAATACAGGTTTCCGATTCCATCCGGCAATATATCGCGGATATTACCCGTGCCACCCGGCAACACGAATCGCTGCGTTTCGGGGTCAGTCCCAGGGGTGCCTTGGCTTTGATGCGAACCGGTCAGGCTCTGGCCGCGTTAAGGGGGCGCGACTACGTACTGCCGGATGATATCAAACAGGTTGCGGTTCCCGCTCTTTCCCACCGGCTGATTTTAAAGGACGCCGAACTTTTGCGGGGTGAAGTGCCGGACCATTTTGTCGAGCAGATCCTTGATCAGGTTCATGTCCCCGTTCCCTCGGAGTAGATCCCGATGATTACTGAAGACTTAGACAGGGTGCCATCTGCTTTTATCATTTCTCTGACCCTGGTCATGGTGGGGCTGTTTTTATTCATAGCCCTTTTGAACGGCCAGGCGTCACTGGCGATTTTATGCGTGCTGGTTTTTTCCATGGCGGCGGGCGCTTGGGTATGGAGCCGGATCAGTTTTTCCGGGATCCATTATGACCTTTCGTTTGACAAAAACCGACTTTTTCCCGGCGAGACTCTCCATCTTTCCGTTCGCCTTGAAAACAAAAAGTTTTTACCCGTGTGGCTCCGGCTGCAAATAGCTCATGGCGGCAGCCTTAAGATTGATTCCGGGGAAACCATGTTGAAAAAAGACTGCGGACTATTATGGTACCAGGCGATTAATTTTGACTGGTGCCTGCGGGCCGTTCGCAGAGGTGTACACTGCATCGGGCCGATTGAACTTGAAGTGGGAGACCTGTTGGGTTTTTATCCGAAAAAGAAAAAAATAAGCCGATCCCATGATATCATCATCTACCCCCGCCGGGTGGCGCTGAATCCGGTCCCCCTGCCTCGGCGTGACTTTTTCGGGATGCCCGGTGCCAAAAGCCCTATTGAAGACCCCGTTTATATCTACGGAACCCGGGATTACCACCACCGGAGTCCGGCCCGTTATATTCACTGGAAAGCCAGTGCGCGACACAACCGCCTGCAGGAAAAGGTCTGTGAGCCCGCTGAACAGGAAAAGGTGCTGATGCTGGTTCGCACGGACCGTTTTGAAACGGATCCATCCGGTGAGACCTTCGAGCGATGCCTCGAAGCAGCAGCCTCGCTCGCAATGAAATTCGTCCGCATGCGCTATGCCTTGGGGCTAGTAACGAACGGACGGATAAACGGCGACGGCCGATCGTTTCTGCCGGTTTCCCGGAACCGCAACCAGATTTCCGAAATTATGGAAACCATGGCGCGGCTGGAAGCCAACCCCCGGGGGAAGCTGCTGGACATACTTCAAAAAGGGATGGCCCTGCCATGGGGGGTGACCAGTGTCTGTTTCCAGTTTGAACCGGATCATGAAAGTCGCGAGCTGAATCAATATTTCAAAAACAGAAATGTCCCGATGGTGACCATTGCCTGTGGTTTATCGGCCGACTTTCCTGAGGCTGAAACAAAAGACAACGGTATGATCTTAAGGCTAAAAGATATCTGCGCAAAAGGAGACCGGCTCGAATGAAACAGATCTCCGATACCGGCTTAAAGCTGGCCTGCGCCGGAATGGAATTTTCCTGGATATACGCCCTGGCCGCTTTTGTTATGTATCCGATCCTGAAGGGGCCTTATCCGCTGCCGGAAGCCATGACCATATTCGCGCTTTCAGGATTCCTGACCGCTTATCCCCGTGGACGGGGGTGGCGGAATATCCAGACCCTGTTGGCCCATGGATTCGGGCTCGCGTTTTTTGCCGCCCGGACAGTTCATTTCCTGTTGTACCGTTCCGAATCCTTCTGGAGTCGAAACTGGGCCATCGATTTTTTCAACCGCTCGCTGGACGTAACGCAAGGGTTCTTTTTGTTTGTCTTTTTGGCTTGGACACTGATTTTCTGGATTGCCGGAGTTCGGCTGGTGATGCGGTCACGGTCTTATCTTTCCATTTGTGCCCGCTTTGACCTGGGATTCGCTTCTTTTTTCATAATCATGATCATCAAGCTGATGATGCGGACCCGGTTCGACGTCCAGTCAGGAGAAGTCCTTTCCGAGTATATTCTGTATTCCTTTTTTATCTTCGCGTTGCTTTCCGTAGCCCTTGCCCGCAATCAGAGCGGAACCCGCAAGGTCTTTCTGGCCGGTTACCGGGGTATCGGCCTTTTATTCAGCTTCAGTATGGGGATGCTGTTTTTCGGAACCGGCCTGATTTTGCTGTTTCTGCCGTATCTGAAAATCGCGTCCGAAGCCGGGTACGCGGTGCTGAAAGTGGCTGCAAAGCCGGTTTTATCCATTTTAACCCGTGTGCTGTTGTTTTTATTCAAGCGCGGGAAAATGCAGCCGGAAGTGCCGGAAGGCCCAGCCGGTTCGACTTTTGCCATTGGCGTGGAAAGCATACCGGCCGGTGAGCCAAATTGGTGGACCGAATTGCTGCTTAACATCACCGTCTGGGGTTTTGCAATTCTGCTGGGCCTGGTGCTGCTCATATTAATTGCTATCGGCATATGGTTTCTGCTGCGCTGGCTTTTTTCGAAAACATGCAAGGATCGTCAAAAAGTGATCGATTATTATTATTTCCTCAGGTGGCTGGAACGGGGGGCCGTGTTGTTGTTTAAAGCGTATGAACGGGTTTTTTCCCGTTCGGACCGTGTCCGTTCAGATTATTTTTATACCGTTCTTTTTAGATGGGGTCGCTGCAGCGGCATGCCGAGACGACCCAGTGAGACTCCTCTGGAATACGGAACCCGTCTGAAACGGCAATTTAGAAGCGTAGCGGATGAAATTGATTCAATTGTGACCGTTTTCAACAGATATGCCTACGGGAAAACGTTGCCGGATAAGGATCAAATGACCGCTGCACAGGCGGCCTTAAGAAAAATGCAAAGCCCGGTTCTGTGGCCGAACCGTTTTAAAACACGGCTTTTGGCGATCCGTTAGGGAAAGTTCAAGGTTCAAAGCTGTATAATGGAATTGGCAGTTTCAAAGGCTTTCCGGACTGCCTGTATCTTGTATGACTTAAGGGTGAATTCAGATTCAAATTGCGCCATGTAGGATAATAACATGATAGGCAATCTGGTAATGTGAGGAGAGCAACCCACCCACAACCAGAAGGAGCCCACCATGTCCTATATACATTTATACATTTGTCATTACAGGAGCGATATGTCATCTATCATTTGGTTCTCCACGGTTTGAGCTACCGAGAAAGCGGCCGGCGGTTGTATCGTCACCATACATCTTTATGTATATAAATATGCCACCGGGGTTTCCGCCGCCATCGCCCTTGCAGACAGAGTGATCAAAGAAGGAGCGCCGGTAAGGGAAGCCTATCTTTTTCCCTACCGCTTTTCTCACAACCTCAATCGAACATACCCTTTTCATGGCTCGCCTGGGCAAGGCAATAAATTCCGGTTGATTTTTATACTATATTGAATTATGGTCCAATTTAGTTAAACTAAAATGGAGTAAGTATCTAAAATGGAAAATATCAAACGAATCCTGAATATCGATTTGCCGCAGAAACAATCGGCGTTTCTGTGGGGACCGAGAAAAACGGGTAAGTCAACCTATTTAAAGGA
>Ga0180009_10002034_pt1 | contig 23913 bp, 31 predicted proteins | sample OS_PC_MetaG_FD_123537 | JGI IMG/M metagenome (GOLD analysis project Ga0180009, IMG submission 123537) | Groundwater microbial communities from the Aspo Hard Rock Laboratory (HRL) deep subsurface site, Sweden - OS_PC_MetaG | ecosystem: Environmental > Aquatic > Deep subsurface > Groundwater...
AAAATGGACGAGCAAACTGATACCAACGAAGAGATCTTATTTAGCGAGCATGCCTTTGATGACTCTCTTGATTTTGAGGCAGATTTAGAAAACTTGCCGTTGTAGCTACTTGCCCCGCTCAGCGGGGTTGACCATTTTTGTGGTTTATGTATCATATAGGATATTGCTTTTTTTGAAGCATTGTTTTATTATCAAGTAAGGTTAAATTATAAATTAAGTAAACTAAAATATATGGCAACAGAAAAATTTGAGAGAAACAAGCCACACGTTAATGTTGGCACAATGGGTCATGTTGACCACGGTAAAACTACTTTAACGGCGGCAATCTTGCATTGTCTAAATTTGGCCGGGAACAAAGTCAAGATGGAGTCTGTTGATAATATTGACAATGCTCCGGAGGAGAGGGCAAGGGGTATTACTATTGCCTTGCATCATTCCGAATACGAGACGAATAATAGACACTATGCTCATATTGATTGTCCGGGACATGCTGATTATATTAAAAATATGATTACGGGGGCTGCTCAGATGGATGGCGCAATTTTGGTTGTTGCCGCAATAGATGGCGCTATGCCTCAAACGAGGGAGCACATTTTGTTAGCCAAACAAGTTGGTGTTCCTAAAATTATTGTCTTTTTGAATAAAATTGACCAGGTTGACGATCCGGAACTTATTGAATTGGTTGAGGCTGAAATGAGAGAATTATTGACCAAATACGGTTTCGATGGAGAAAATGCTCCGATTATAAAAGGTTCGGCCCTAAAAGCTCTCGAAGGGAAGAGCGTTGATGATGAGGCGGTTAAACAAATATTGGAACTTACAAAAGCCTTGGATGAATACATTCCCGAACCTGTTCGCGACACCGAAAAACCGTTTTTGATGCCGGTTGAAGACATCTTCTCTATTGAGGGACGTGGAACAGTAGTTACGGGCAGAATTGAAAGAGGAAAAGTAAAGGTTGGAGAAGAGATTGAAATTGTTGGCTTGAAGGATACGGCAAAGTCTACAGTCACGGGTATTGAAATGTTCAATAAATCTCTTGAAGAGGGATTATCAGGGGATAATGCGGGCATCCTTTTGAGAGGATTAAAAAAAGAAGATATTGAAAGAGGTCAAGTTTTAACAAAGCCCGGTTCCGTTACTCCTCATACCGAATTTGAAGCCGAGATATATATTTTGACAAAAGAAGAAGGTGGTAGGCATACTCCATTTTTTTCCGGATACAAACCGCAGTTTTACATTCGTACAACCGACGTAACCGGCGAGGTGACTCTTGCTGAAGGAGTTGAAATGGTGATGCCCGGCGATACGGTGACATTTAAGGTTAAGTTAATTTCCCCGATTGCTTTGGAAGAAAAGCAGAGGTTTGCTGTTCGCGAAGGCGGCAAAACGGTTGGGGCGGGTGTTGTGACGAAGATTGTTGTATAGTGATTTTTTAGCAAAGAGTTGTTGACAAAATGGTTGAAAAAACAAAACAGAAGAAAAAGGGAGAAGTAGTTGAGGCGCAAAAATTGCGAATACGCATTAAAGCGTATGATCATAAGGTTTTAGACAACAGTGTTAAACAAATAGTGGAGGTTGTAGAAAGGGCCGGCATAAGTTTTGTTGGACCGATTCCACTTCCTACGGCAATAAAGAAGTACACTGTTAATCGATCAACCTTTGTTCACAAGGATGCGCGGGAACAGTTTGAAATGAGGGTACATAAACGACTTTTGGATATTTTAAATCCTAATCCTAAGGTGATTGATATGTTGACCAGTTTGAGTTTACCCGCGGGTGTTGACATAGAAGTCAAAACTATATGATGACAAAATCCCCCGAAAGGGGGATTTTGAAAAGAAAAAATTTGGCATGAAATTTATTTTGGGACATAAAATTAAAATGACACAGCTTTTTGATGAGAACGGAAAAGTTTTTCCGGCGACTTTGGTTTTGGCTGAACCAAACAGCGTAGAAATGGTAAAGACGGAAGAAAAAGATGGTTATAAAGCGGTGCAGGTTCTTTCCGGAAAACAGAAAAAAGAGTTTCGTTTAGAAGATTTGGGAGACTGGGAAAAGGGCGACAAAATTGATGTTTCTGTTTTTGAAGAGGGGGACAAGATTCGGGTTAGTGGTATCTCCAAAGGTAAGGGGTTTCAAGGGGTGGTAAAAAGACACGGGTTTCATGGCGGTCCCAGAAGCCATGGGCAAAAGCATTCTGAAAGAGAGGGGGGCTCTATCGGAGCTACCGGTCCGCAGAGAGTTTTCAAAGGGAAGAAAATGCCCGGGCGAATGGGGGGTGATAGAGTTACAATAAAAAATTTGAAAGTTTTAAAGATAGATAAAGAAAATAATGAAATTTTAATTAGTGGCGCAGTGCCGGGTAAAAGAGGAACATTGTTGGAGATTAGAAGTATTTAATTCATGGAATTAAAGACATACAACCAAAATGGCGAAGAGGTTGGCAAAATAAAATTGCCCGACAAGATTTTTGGTTTGCCATGGAATGAGGATTTGATTTATCAGGTTATTGTTTCAATGCAGTCCAACAAGAGAGCGGGCACAGCCCATGCCAAAACAAGAGCGGAAGTCAGTGGTGGTGGCGCAAAGCCTTGGAGGCAAAAAGGCACAGGAAGGGCGCGACACGGTTCAAGGAGATCTCCCATTTGGATTGGCGGTGGAGTAACGCACGGCCCTCTTAAAGAAAAAAACTATGATAAAAAAATAAACAAAAAGATGAAACAAAAGGCTCTTTTTGTATCTCTTTCTCAAAAAGTTAGAGATGGCGAGATGTTGGTTTTAGACGATATTAAAATAAGCGCGCCAAAAACAAAGGAGGCGAATGTCATAGTTTCCAGTTTGGGTGGTATTAAGGGTTTTGAAAAAATAAAGACCAAAAGAAAAAATAGGGCATTGTTTTTAACAAACACTAAAAATGATAAAATTCTCCGTTCCTTTAACAATTTACCGGGGGTTGCCGTTGAAGAATCAAGGAATTTGAACCCCCTCAGTGTTTTGACATATAAGTATTTAATTTTTTCTAAAAAATCATTGGACTTTTTCTCAAAAAAGGAGGAATAGGTGTGTGGACATTACCTAAACCCCTTGACAAAAGTAACAAAATAGTATAATATCTTGGTAGATATTGTGGACATTGATAAATTACTTGCAAGACATTGGTCACAGCCAAAAGGTGCTTAACTATAGGCATTTCCTGGCTGTGACTAAAAGTGGTCATGGTTCCTGCTCGGATTAGAGCAAACAAAAACCTAACTTAGGGAAAGGAGAATTACCATGAGTACAGAATTTGCATCTGCAAGCTATACGGCCGGGCAACTTAACGCAATGGTGAAATTGCTCAAAAAGCAGGCTGGAGAAGATGGACCTTGTCGCTTTCTCCGTGGCGAGATCACGGTCACTGAGCCGGAACACGCATGGCGCGAACAAGACGGCGTCATCTACTTCTCAGTCACCAGTGATGGCACGACCGGAGAAGAATGGATCAAGCGGCTGGAAGGTAAAAACTTCCGTGTAAGCGACTACGCCAAAAGTGTATTGCGTTCCTCGGACTTCAAGCCGACCGATGGTGTCACGACTGAAATCGCTGTTCTCAAAGGAATGCTTTTCTCGGACGATGACCGGGTCACGAAGAAGATCTGTGCTGAGGCTGACAAAAGGAATCTTACGAAGCCGAATGCCGAAGTCGCTTGTCTTATTCGTGAGAAATTCACAGACAAGGAGTTGGAGGCTATGGGTCGTCTCTGGGGGATCGTCGCAATGCACGAGCCCATCAAGGATTCTGATGGCGCTCCGCTCCTGCTCGACGCGCACCGTGTCGGCGTTGGTCGTTGGCTCCACGCGTACTTCGGCCACCCTGACTTCAGGTGGCTCTGTGAGCACGGGTTTGCGTTCGCTGTCTCGCAAGTATAGCGCTCAGCGCTAAGTCACTGTGCTCTTGCACTTTGACACTTAGTCCTTATCCCTGGGTACCTTTGGTACACAGGGATTTTTTTGATAAAATAAAAAATGGTACTAGGTGAATATGCGGACGGTTACGGCTTTCCGCTACCGAATCCAGTAATATGACAGACCTAGAATATTTCTGGCTACGGTTTGAAATAGAGTGGTCTGTATGAGCTTTCAAAAAAGAAAATACTTGGTGTAAGGTACTGGGGTATTATAGATACCAAATAATATACAATCTCAAGATCGCCCGACAGGGTTTCAAGAGGTGGTGGTATGGAAGGTACTTTACACAATTCTGATGGCGCTCCGAACCTGCTCGACGCGAACCGTATCGACGATGGTCGTTGGCTCAACGCGTACTACGACAACCCTGACAACAGGTGGAACTGTGAGAACGGGTTTGCGTTCGCTGTCTCGCAACTCTCTTCTTTCTCTCCCTATTTGGGAGAGTTTTGTTTTGTTACATTTCCATACCAGCCTCCAAGCATTTTACCAATACTATCTAACTTCAGCGAGAGAGCGATATATTTTTTGTTATCTAAACTTTTAATCTCCCAAAGAACCATTAGTAAAATTTTTAATGTATCTAATTTTCGTATAGCTAGACGTATATACGATGCTTTTTCATCTTGCTTGAGAAAACTAGCAAAAGAAACTATTTCAACAACATCGATAAAATACTTATCTATTTTTTGACCCAGAGAGTGTCTATGTAATTTAGGTAAGTCTTTGTAATATGTGAACCACAACAAATATACCTCTTTTAACCTTTGTAACACTGGCAAAAGTCTCGGGGGGGGGTAGCATTAGAGGTATGAGAAAAAGTTTTATTCATACCTATAATGATATCATTTCTGTCGGAAATTTACTCGAAGGTTGGAGTAAATTTTTAAAGGGCAAACGTTTACGTAATGATGTACAGAAGTTTGAACAAAATTTAATGTTGAACATTATTGACTTACACAATGATCTTGTTAATAAGACATATAAACATTCTAAGTATGAAGCTTTTAAAGACGGTTTGGGTTTTAAAATGTGATGTAAGGAAGTTTTTTGCCAGCATTGATCACGAGGTTTTAATTAAAATTATCAACAAGTACATTTTAGACAAACAAATTATCTGGTTGTTGTCTGTAATTATAAATAGCTTTCATGCGAAAGAGAAAAATGTTGGCTTGCCGTTAGGAAACTTAACCTCGCAATTATTTGTGAATATTTACATGAATGAATTTGATCAATTTATGAAGCATAAAATTAAAGCAAAATATTATATACGCTATGCCGATGATTTTGTAATATTATCTCATGACAAAGGTTGGTTTGAGTCATTGTTGCCACAGATTAGGTTTTTTCTTTATGAAAAACTTAAGATAGAATTGCACCCAAAGAAAGTATCAATAGAAAGTATTGCGTCAGGGGTAGATTTTCTTGGGTGGGTTCATTTTTCCAACTATAGGGTATTAAGAACAGTAACAAAAAGACGTATATTTCGTGGAATTCAGGATAAAAATGCAAAGCAGGAAACTGTTCAATCTTATCTTGGTTTAATAAGTCATGGTAATAGTATGAAACTAAAACAAAAAATCGAAGATTTTATTTGTAAAATTGAAACAGAGAATTCAAGCGACAATAACTAATTATGTGGGGTTACTGTGGGATGTAACTTTGTATAGTGATCAAATGTCACTTTTGTAACTTTTTAATGAAATATAGTGATTGATTAGCGTCGAGATGATGTTACAAAGATTGAAATAGTGGTGTTTTATTGGTACGGTTATTTATATGCGTATTTTAGGAATAGATTATGGAACAAAAAGAATTGGCCTGGCTCTTTCAGACGAAAGCGGTTCTTTCGCGTTTCCCCTCAAGGTAATTTCTCAACCATCGACTTCCGATGTCGATGGATGGAGCGGGGAGATTCGGGAAATTTGTGAGAAAAATGATGTTAGGAAGATTGTTTTGGGCAGACCGGGAGGGTATAAAGGTGATGCTACGAGAATATTGGAAAAGATAGAAAAATTTAAAATGCAACTTGAAAAAGAAATAGGTTTGCTCGTTGTTTACGAAAACGAAGTTTTGACTACTCAACAAGCAAGGCGTCCTGCGAAAGCAAATCAACCCCGAGGGAGAATCTCCAACTATCGAGGTTCAACCTCCATAGTTAAAAATATTGATGCTTCTGCCGCGGCTTTGATTCTGCAATGTTATTTGGATAGATCGAGTAATATGTTAGAATAAAACATATGGAAAACAAAATTTATCTCTCAATAATTATTCCGGCCTATAACGAAGAGAAACGTATTGCCGATACGCTCGTGGACATTAGCCGTTATCTTTCCAAGCGGGATTATTCTTCTGAGATTATTGTTGTAAATGACGGCTCCAAAGATAAAACATCTCAAATTGTGTCTGAGATGAAGGGAACGATCCATAATTTAAAATTTATAGACAACATTAAAAATCAAGGCAAGGGGGGTGTGGTAAAACAGGGAATGCTTGAGGCAACTGGAGAATATCGTCTTTTTGTTGATGCCGACAATGCTATCTCCATAAACCATTTGGATAATTTTTGGCAGTACACAAAAGAGTATGATGTAGTGATAGGTTCTATTGAAATAGAAGGCGCCCAAAAAAAAGAGAAATATGAAGGTTTTAGTAAAATTTATAGAAATGTTTTGGGCAAACTTTCCAAGTATTTAGTTAGGGCTTTGGCGGTTTGGGAAATTCATGATACTCAACGGGCGTTTAAGCTTTTTAAGGGTGAATCTGCCGAGAAAATTTTTTCTTGTCAAACAATAATGCGGTGGGGTTTTGACATAGAGGTTTTGGTGATCGCCAAAAAGTTTGGTTACAAAATAAAAGAGTTGCCTGTGGCTTGGCTGAATCCTCCCGGCAGGGTAAATTTTATGAGTTATATAAACACACTGAAGGAACTTCTGCAGATTAAGTGGAACATTGTTAGGGGTAAATATAAATGATATGGACAAACCGGAATTTAGAAAGGACTTGGTGAGTGGAGATTGGATTCTTGTTGCTGGCGCAAAACGTGGGAAAAAACCCATTTTTCTTAAAAAAACTTCCAGTGCCGAGTTAAAACAGGGTGTAAGTAAATGTCCCTTTGAAGATCCACAAAAAAACAACCCCATTCCTCTTTTGTGGTATCCTCATCCGAAAACAGCCCCGTCCAAGGTGGAAGATTTTGATTCATGGTTTTTGCAGGTGATACCAAACAAATATCCCCTGCTTGTACAAGAAAAAACATGCCCTGTTTCCGAAAGGGATGGCGTTAAAGAGAAGCTTGTCGGTGTTGGTTATCACGAGGTTGTTGTGACCAGGGATCACTTCAAGTCTATTGATAAGATGTCTTTGGAGGAGATACAAATGGTTTTTAAGGCCTACAAGGAGCGCTATAGGGTTTTAAGCAAAGATCCCTGTATCAAATATATTTTAGTTTTCCATAATCACGGAGAAGCTGCGGGTGCTTCTTTGTTTCATCCCCATTCTCAAATAATTGCTTTGCCTGTTGTTGACCCAGATGTTGCCAGAAGTTTGTCTGGTTCTAATGATTTTTACAAGAAGAACAAAAAGTGCGTTCATTGTGTTATGATTGAAAGTGAGGAGAAAGATGGGCTGAGAATAGTAAGTAAAAATAAACATTTTATAGTGGTGATTCCTTTTGCTCCAAGAGTTTCTTATGAGACACGCATTTATCCATTGGGACACGCTTCCAGGTTTGAAGACCTAGATAAAGAATTGTTTCCGTATCTTGCTGAGTCAATAAAAGATGCCTTTGTTAGGCTAAACAAGGTTTTGGGTAATCCGGATTATAATTTTTTTATACACACAGCTCCCGTGAGAGATGGCGATACTGATCACTACCATTGGCACATTGAGATTTTGCCACGGGGTTTTAGGTGGGCAGGATTAGAGTTGGGCGGTGGGATAGAAGTTGTTGCTGTTTCTCCGGAAGAGGCGGCTGAAAATTTAAGGAAAGTAAAGATGTAAAATACCGGTATGATTAAAGAATTTTTTCTAGTTTTTTTATTAAGTGCTTCACCCGTTGTTGAATTGAGAGGGGCGATTCCTTTGGGTGTCTTAGTTCTTCATATCAATCCGGCATTGGTTTTTCTTCTGTCTATTCTTGGGAATTTTTTGATTGTTCCTTTTATCCTAATTTTTTTAAAGTATTTTTCTGATTTTCTTATGCATAAATATTATTTTTTTAATAAGTTTCTGAATTATATTTTTTCCAAAACGAGAGACCACTATGCCCACAAGTTTGAAAGGTGGGAACATTGGGCGTTGTTAATCTTGGTGGCTATCCCGTTGCCTTTTACCGGCGCGTGGACGGGCGCTTTGGCTGCTTTTCTTTTTGATATTTCTTTCAAAAAATCTTTATTAATAATTTTTTTGGGGATTGTCATTGCCGGTTTTATTGTGTCTGCTTTGACTATGGCAGGAAACGGGGCTTTTAATGGTTTTTGGGCAATAAAATAATTATATGAAAAAGTTAATAATAGCAAATTGGAAAATGACGCCGAATAATATTGAGGAAGCAGAGAGACTTTTTGTGGGTGTTTGCGGTTCGGTTAAGAAACTTAAAAATTACAAGGTTGTTTTATGCCCCCCTTTTGTTTACTTAGATTGTTTGTCGAGAAAGCTAAAAACTAGTTTGGGTGCTCAAGATATTTTTTGGGAAAGCAAAGGATCTTATACTGGAGAAATTTCCGCCCTTATGCTGAAAAGTCTGGGGGTAAGATATGTGATAGTGGGTCATTCTGAAAGAAGGCGTGACTTGGATGAGACAGACGAAATGATTAATAAAAAAATCAAAACGGCGCTAAAGCATAAACTGAAAGTGATTTTTTGTGTAGGCGAAGAGCGCAGAGACGAGGGGGGTGATTATCTGAAGTTTGTTAAAAAAGAATTACTGAGCGGACTGGAAAAAGTTGCGCGTAAAGATTTCAAAAACGTGATAATCGCTTATGAACCATTGTGGGCCATAAGCTCTCAAAAGAACGCCCAAGCTGATACTCCGGAAAATCTTTTTCAAATGGGGGTTTATATTCGTCGCGCTCTTTTTTTTAGATTTGGAAGAACAATAGCGCGGGAAGTTCCAATTTTATATGGCGGTTCGGTTAATGCAAAAAATGCGCGCGATTTTTTGGAAAAAGGGAAAGCGCAGGGGCTTCTTGTGGGGCGCGCGAGTTGGAATATTAAAACATTCAACGCCATTTTGGAGAGCATCAATTAACACAACAAAAATGACAATGAGAAGTATAAGACAAGCGGATGTTGAGGGAAAACGTATTTTAATGCGTGTTGATTTTAATGTTGAGTTTGACGATGGTTTTCCCAAAGAAACATATAAAATTAATTCAGTCAGAGATACCATTGATTTTCTTTTATCCAAGAAGGGGGTAAAAATTGCCCTGCTATCTCATGTCGGTCGGCCTGAGGGAGAAAAAATGGAAGGACTGTCCTTTAAAAATTTTTTTGGTGAAATAGGCAAGGTACTTGACAAAAAACTTATTTTTGTGGATGACTGTGTTGGAGACAAAGTGAAGGACGGATTGGATATTTTGAGAAGTGGACGCATTTTAATATTAGAGAATGTTCGTTTTCACGTGGAGGAGTTTGAAAATAACATTGATTTTGCCGGCGAGTTGGCGAAAAATTTTGATATTTATGTGAATGAAGCTTTTAGCGTTAGCCATCGCCCCCATGCTTCATTGGTTAAAATTACCGAGATTTTGCCATCTTTTTGCGGATTACATGTTGAACAGGAGGTAGAAAGATTAAGCAAAATACGAGAAAATCCAGAAAGACCATCGGTGGCCATAATTGGTGGCGCAAAAATTGAGACAAAATTTCCAATGATAAAATTTTTTGCCGATAGTTATGATAGTGTTTTAGTTGGAGGCAGGCTGGGCATAGAAGCGAAAAATAAAGGCATAGTATTTCCAGACAATGTTATTGTGCCGAAAGACTACATTGACGGTAGTTTGGATGTTGGCCCAGAAACCGTTAGTTTGTTTAAGGAAAAGATTAGAAAATCCAAAACAATTATTTGGAACGGCCCACTGGGCAAGTTTGAGGACACAAGATACGCTCGAGGGACGTCAGAAGTTTTGGATGCAATAGTAGCCAATAAATTGGCTTATAAGGTCGCGGGGGGTGGAGAAACGATTCAAGTGATAGAAGAAAAAGGGGTTATTAAAAAGTTTGACTTTGTTTCTACGGGTGGCGGAGCTATGTTGGTATTTTTGGCAAAGGGAACATTGGTGGCCCTAGAGGCGTTGCAAAATCAAAAATGAAATCTCAAATCTCAAAAATGGTGTATGATTTGATTATAATTGGCGCGGATTCCGCCGGTTTGTCGGCCGGTATTTATGCTGGTCGCAAACAAATAAAAACTTTAATTATAAGCAAAAAAATTGGGGGCCAGTCTGTTCTTGCTAACAACATAGAAAACTATCCGGGCTTTTTATCTGTTTCGGGAGAAAAACTAATCTCCAAAATGAAAAAGCAAGTTGAAAACTTCGGGGTTGTCATAGAAGAGAAGGAGGTTGTTTCCATAAAGAAAAACAAGAATACATTTATCATAGAGACTGGAGAGAAAAAGTACGAATCAAAAACTGTTATTATTGCAACAGGGCGCCATTGGCGTTCTCTGAATGTGCCCGGCGAGAATGAATTTTTGGGTAAAGGGGTGAGTACTTGCGCTATTTGTGACGCGCCTTTTTATTCAGGAAAGGATGTTGCGGTAATAGGGGGTGGAAATTCCGCTTTTTCTAGCGCTTATGATTTATTAAAATATGCCTCCAAGGTTTATATTCTTCAGCATAGAGAAAATTTTATTGGTGATAAAAGCATGCATGAAAAACTGGAAAAAAGTGGCAAGGTTGAGTTTTTGAACAATGCTGAAACGAAGGAGATAAGAGGAACAAAATTTGTTGAATCCTTGGTTTACGAAGATATAAAATCTAAGCAGATGAAAGAATTGAAAGTTGGCGGTGTATTTGTCAGTATAGGACAAATACCAAATTCTGATTTTGCGGAAAGTTTCCTGGAATTAAATAATTTTAGAGAGATTATTATTGATTGCAAAACGAACGAGACATCAGTGAGGGGAGTTTTTGCGGCTGGTGATGTGACCAATGTGAAATACAAACAATCTATTATTGCTGCCGGAGAGGGCGCTAAGGCGGCTCTCTCTGTGTCGGATTTCCTAAAGGGAAGTGGAATTGTTTAGTATTTCTTTTATAGCCTCCTTTATGTCGTCATAAGGTAAGGCTCCCGAAATAGGCGCTGCTTTGCCGTCGGCGGTTATTATAATACTGAATGGTGTCCCTTGGATACCCAACTGGGCGGCCTCTGCGCTTGTTTCTGCTATTCTTGAGGCGTATTTATTGCTGTTTAGACAGGACACGAATTTTGTTTTATCCAAACCAATTTTCTCTGCTATCTTAGCTAGGTCGTTTGTTAAATTACTTTGTGAAGGAGGGGTGTTTGCTCCGACTAATTCGTTTAAGTATTCCCAAAAGGCGTTATTTCCTCCCAGTTCAGCCGCGCACTCGGTAGCCTCCGCTTCTTTTGGCGCGGTTGGATGAATCGATTCCAATGGAAGATGGCGATAAACCCACCTTAATGTTCCGTCTTTTCCGTACTCGTCTATTACTTGATTCATGGTCTTGTGGAATGTTTTACAATAGGGGCATTCTATATCGGAGTATAAAATAAGCGTAAGTTTCGCTTCAGGGCTACCTAAAACATGGTCTTTTCCCGTGATGGGCTCAATTATTTCCCAAATAGTTTCGGGGGTATTGTTTGTTCCTGTCATCTCCTCTGTTTCACTAGCCACACCAGCAGTTTGAGAAGAATTTGATGATTTTTGCGAATAAATAATGGCGCCTCCTATCATGGCTCCGGCCAAAAGAATGGCTACTACTGTGGGTATTTTTGATTTGTCCATGTTGGTTGTCTTAATTTTTAATATTAAAAATACTACCATAGTTTTTATTAATATGCTAGCTTGAAACTGGGTTTTGGCGTCTTTGAAAAAAGGGGGTTAAAAATGCGCAAAAATATGTCTTTTTTTGTTGTTTCTTTGCTGTTTTCATTTTTTATCGTTTCTTGTTCCGTTAGTATTAATCCAATAAGAACAAAAATTATTCAACAAGAAAAGACAAAAACAGAAAAACAAGCTTTTTATGAGATTTTTAAAAAACAACGAGAAAGATTTAACGAGTTGGATAAAGAATATAAAGCTATGGGGCGATTTTTTAATTTGATTGAGACCGAATATTACAGGTATGTGAGTCCGGAAGAAATGGAAGAAGTCATTTACGAAGGCATTAATGCGATGCTAAAAAAACTGGACCGTTATAGTTGCCTTCGTAATGTTGATAGTTTTGTTGATGCCGGAAGCGCGGAAAAAGGGAGCCAAATTAAAACAAAATTTTTTGAAAATTCAAAAATCGGATATATTTTTCTTGAATCGTTTCTGTTGATCGGAGATGAGGATTTATCGGAAAAATTTGCGGAAGAATTGAAAAAAATGAAAGGACTTTCCATGCGGGGGTTGATTGTTGATTTAAGAAACAACCCGGGTGGCTATGTAACTTTAGTGAGGCCAATGTGCGAGGAATTTTTACTGAAAGATGTCTTAATTACGCGAACTAACAAGTTCAAGGGATTAATCAAAGAAGATTTTCGTAGCCGTGAGAATAATTTGTGCAAATACCCGATAATAATTTTGGTTAACAAGAGAACTGCTTCTGCCGCCGAACTGTTTGCTGGGGTGTTGCAGTATCATAAAGTAGCCAAACTAATGGGACAGAATACTTATGGTAAGGGCACCTTGCTACGCTTGGCTTCCATTGGGAAAAAAGAAGCATTCTTTGTTTTTGGCGAATGTTTTTTGCCTTCCGGCGAGTCTGTTGAGGGCAAGGGACTGAAACCGGATATTGAGCTAAACGAAGAAATTACCAACAGCGACAAAATAATAGAGCTGGCCGTCAAGGAACTCCAAAAACAAATTTCAGCAAAGTGATTAAAATAAAATTTAAATAAAACCCCTTTCATGTTAAATTGGAGGGGTTTTTTCTATCGAAACTTGTGATTAATTTTGTGATATAGTTGTCGCGCCTGCCTGCCGGCGGGCAGGCAGGCGCGGTGGCAAATTTTCTTTTATAAAATAATTTTTTAATCTTTCTGTTTTTTAAGAATAACGAGCGTAGAGCTCTTTATAAGGTTAAACTTACCGCTATGTACCAATTTGTCTATTTGTTCATTAATAAAGTCATCGAGACCATTTTGATTGCAAGTTCTTCCTTGTTCCGTTTTGCCTTCCTGATTTCTATTAATAGGATACAAGCGAATTTCTCCCCCCACTTTTGTTATACGACTTATTTCTTCAAAAAAACTTTTTGCTTGTTCTTGCGTGGACGCATGCATCGGTAAAGAATACTCACTTACACACAAATCAAAAGCTTCATTTGTGAATGGCATTTGATCGCCTACCCCCGCAATCGTTTTTCCTTTTACTTCTAAAGAGACAGGATATTTTTCTATGATTTTTTTCACCTTTGAATGCATTTTTTCTTTTGGTAAAGAAAATAGTGGCTCCAGCGAAAATACTTCTGCCCGAATTCCTCTTTCTTCAACTTCTCGAGCAAATCGTCTTGTTCCAGCTCCAATGTCAAGAATTTTCTTTCCTTCTAAATTTACATCGTCCAAATTAAGATGATAAGCATATTCATCCAAACCCCTGTTGGTAACCGGAGGAATTTCTTCCCAAGTTCTCGGTTTTTCTTTATTTTCCATATTTATTTGGTTTGGGGTCTAAAATTATATAAAAATAATTTAAAAAATTGATTAAAAATTTTCTTTTCCTAAAATATAGTCCGACTCATTGTAAGAATACACCGCCAGAATGCTAGTACTTTAATTGCACGCCAACTTTATCCGCAATTTGTTTAATCCATTTTTCATGACGGTCTGTTTGGGTGTTCATCATCGCATATTCTTGTTTCAGGTCGGCTGTTATACCGATAAACTTGTCAACATTTACGGCCAGCCCCTGTAGGATCTCTCTCAAGGAATCAAGCCCGTCTTTTATTTCTTCAAATTCTTCTCTAGTCGGGAAAATTTCTATAAGTTCGCTCTTGAAAGTGTCCAAGTCTTTCTTAGTCGCAAAAGATTTGAGGTCTTTTTTAGTTGCAAAAGATTTAAGATCTTCTTTGGTGGCGAGCGTTTCTTTTAATTTTTTGACATCTTCGTTGGTTAACATATTTTGATTATACCCGTTCCAAAAATTGAGTCAAATAAAAGCGGATGGAGCCACCCAATTTTGCACTTTTCAGGCAGTTGATTAATTGGTAATGATAACATGGATTGTATCGGAGAAAGCAGAAAAATTTCTGCTAGAATTTGCTCTATAAAGAGGGTCAGTTAGAACAAAACTTAATTTTTGTACTTTTCTACCTTTTCTTTCTCTATCTCGCCAATTAACCCACCGACCTTATCTTCCAAATATTTAAGGTATTCTTTTTGTTTGGGTCCTGAAACATTTTTTTCTATAAAAGATTCAAGCACTATTTTAGCTCTCCCAAGATTGGAGGTCGCATGGTCCTTTGGATGCACCCCGGGGCTCGTTACGAGATAATCAGTATCTCCCAATACAAAATCGACCATATCGGTTTTACGGTCGACTAAAAAGAAATATGCATCGGGAAAAATGTCGATCTGATGGTCGGTGGCTTTCCTGCATTCTTTGAGCAACCCTTCGAACAATTGGTCTAAGTTAGAAATTTCTTGCAGTTTTGACCTTCCAAATGTTTCTACTGTAGCTCCGTCGACTGGGAAGGGATCGACGCAAATATTCTTCTCGCCGTGGGCGGACGTCATCAAAATACTTTTTTCATCATCACCTATTCGATAGGTTGGGAATACCTTGAGACCGGCTTTTTTAGCCACCCTCCAATGCTCAATGGCCTCTCTGGCGCGATTCTCGGCGGTATCTTTTGGGGATTGCGAGAGGTCTCCATCTTTAAATTCTTTGATGACGAATTTTTTCTTTCTCTTGCTTAGCTCTATGGTCGCCTCAAAAACGGAGCCAAAGGCGCCCTCACCAAGTTTCGCCCCTCTTTCCAGTTTCACTGCTGTTCCTTCGTCCCGTTCTGAAAAGGGGTCCTTAAAAAATCTTGTTTCTTTTGCCAATGAAGTTCCAGTTTCTTTTTTCTCTGTCTCCTTTGGTTTTTCCATATTTGGATAAAATTTTGCTTCAAAATTTTCCATAGTTTTATTTTATTAAATCCTCTATTAAAATACAGGGTTCCCGCCAATGGTGGAACGAAGCGGTGGACCTGGGCGGACTCGAACCGCCTACCTCTGCAATGCGAATGCAGTGTTCTACCGGGTGAACTACAGGCCCCTCTCCTTGAATTATACTACTATAACTCTTATAATAAATTCAACCTATTATTAGTAATTAATATCTTTTATGGTAACAGGTTTTATTTTATCATCTGCTGTTTTGGCCATTCTTTTTTCAATTTGGGCTATTTTTAGTATTTTAAAGCTTCCCTGCGGAAGCGAGAAAATGATTGAAATTGCCAAGGCGATTCAGGAGGGCGCTAAAGCTTATCTAAACAGGCAATACAAAACGGTTAGTTTTGTTGCCGTGGTTTTATTTTTAGCCATTGGGTTTTTTCTTGATTGGTTAACGGCAATTGCCTTCTTGGTTGGAGCGTTTTTGTCGGCTCTTACGGGATACATCGGAATGAATGTTTCCGTGCGCGCCAATGTCAGAACGGCGGAAGCGGCAAGAAGCGGTTTAGAAAAAGCTCTTGGGGTTGCCGTTAAGGGTGGAGCTGTAACGGGCATGCTTGTTGTCGGCTTGGCTCTCTTGGGCGTGGCAGGTTTTTATTTTATAACAAAAGACGTTCATGCTTTAATCGGACTTGCTTTTGGAGGCTCCTTAATTTCCATTTTTGCTCGTTTGGGTGGTGGTATTTTCACAAAGGCAGCCGATGTTGGGGCTGATTTGGTTGGCAAAGTGGAGGCGGGTATTCCAGAAGACGACCCTCGCAATCCTGCCGTAATAGCTGACAATGTCGGAGACAATGTTGGAGATTGCGCCGGTATGGCGGCGGATTTATTTGAGACATATGCCGTTACAGCCATTGCGACAATGCTTTTGGGTTTTTTGACTTTTTCCGGATTTGCAAATGCTATTTTGTATCCATTGGTTCTTGGCGGGGTTTCAATTATTGCTTCAGTGATTGGTTCTTTTTTTATTAGGCTTGGCAAAAGTAAAAACATCATGGGCGCATTGTACAAGGGCTTAATTGTTTCCGGTCTTTTGTCGGCGATCGCTTTTTACTTTGTTACAGAAAAATTTATGACCGGCAATGGCAAATACGAGGTCATTAATCTCTATTTGGCCGCGCTCATAGGACTTGCTGTAACTGCTTTTATGGTTGTCATAACCGAGTATTATACTTCTACAAAATATAAGCCTGTCAGGGAAATTGCTAAAGCTTCCGAGACAGGACATGGAACCAATGTTATCGCAGGTCTGGCTGTTTCCATGAAAGCTACCGCGTGGCCCGTTCTTTTTATCGTTGCTTCCATTTTGGGGGCTTATGCTTTGGCTGATCTGTATGGCGTTGCCGTTGCTGCCATGGCGATGCTTTCCATGGCCGGTATTATTGTTGCCATTGATTCTTATGGCCCCATTACTGACAATGCTGGCGGTATCGCCGAGATGGCTGAGATGGGCGATGATGTGAGGAGTATCACGGACCCGTTGGATGCGGTGGGAAATACCACGAAAGCCGTGACTAAGGGTTACGCCATCGGTTCGGCGGCTTTGGCGGCTTTGGTTCTTTTTGCGGATTATACTCATAGCCTTGGCGAGGGGGTTATGTTTTTGATAAATGACCCTAGGGTTTTAGCAGGGTTATTTATTGGTGGCCTTTTACCTTATTTATTTGGAGCATTGTCTATGCAGTCGGTCGGCAAAGCGGCAGGCGCCGTGGTAGACGAGGTTCGCAGACAGTTCAAAGAAAAGCCGGGCATCATGCAGGGAACAGAAAAGCCAGACTATGGAAAAACAGTTGATATCGTAACCAAGGCGGCTATCGGCCAGATGATTATTCCTGCCTTGATTCCCGTTGTTGTGCCAATTTTAGTTGGCTTTATTCTGGGAGTAGAAGCGCTTGGAGGCCTTCTTGTTGGTTCTATAATTACTGGTATTTTTGTGGCCATCTCTATGACTTCAGGCGGAGGGGCTTGGGATAATGCCAAGAAATACATAGAAGATGGACATCATGGAGGTAAGGGCTCTTTTGCGCACAAAGCGGCCGTAACGGGTGATACAGTAGGTGATCCGTACAAAGATACTGCTGGTCCGGCGATTAATCCGATGATTAAAGTGGCTAATATTGTGGCGTTGTTAATAGTGGGGCTACTTGTCTAAGAATTATGTTAGAAATAAAAAAATTAGAAAAATCGGAGATTGAAATTACCGGTGAAATACCGGCGGAAGAATTTTCCAAATTTTGGGGGAAAGCGATAATTGAATTATCAAAAAGGGCTTCCATCCCGGGGTTTCGTCCCGGTAAAATTCCCGAGAAGATTTTGATTGATAAGGTTGGAGAAAATGCTGTTTTGGACAAAGCTGCCGAATTGGCTCTTGGCGATATTTATCCTCGCATTGTGAAGGAGAAAAAATTGGAAGTTATAAGTCCTCCACATGTAACCATTACTAAAATTGCAAAAAATGCGCCATTGGGCTTTAAGTTTAGGACGGTTGTTTTGCCGGAAGTAAAATTGCCTGAAGATTACAAGGAAATTGCCACAAAAATTTCTCAAACGCAAGAAGAAATAACTGTGAGCGATAAAGAAGTTGATGACTCTATTGAATACTTAAGAAGAATAAATGACAAGTTTGCAAAAAGTATGGGTAAATTTGAGACAGTAAATGACCTGAAAGAAATGATAAAGAAAAATATTCAGATAGAAAAAGAAGCCAAGAATAAAGAAAAAAAGAGAATAGAAATCATGGATTCTATTATTAAAAAATCAGAAGTTGAAATTCCGGAAGTTTTAATGGAAGGAGAGAAAAAGAAAATGCTTTTTGAATTAAAGTCTAGTATTGAAAATATGGGGCTTAATTGGGACGATTATTTAAAACATGTCAAAAAAGGGGAAGAAGAAATTTTGTCCGGGTGGAAAGAAGACGCTTTGCGCAGGGTGAAGTATGGCTTGCTTTTGGAGCAGTTGACCAAAGAATTAGAAATTAAGGTTAGCGAAGATGAATTGACTGCTAAAATAAAAGAACTGGGACTAGACACCAAAATGGGAGCAAGCGAAGGAATTGACAAAGGGAGAATTAAAGGGTATACTTTTGGTATTATTAGAAACGATAAAATTTTCGAAATATTATGTTAATCCCTACAGTAATTGAAAAGTCGCAGTTTGGCGAACGCGCATATGATATTTATTCTCGTCTTTTGAAAGAGAGGATAGTTTTTGTTGGCGGACCGATTAACGATGCCATGGCCAATATTGTCATTGCGCAACTTCTTTTTTTGGAATCGGAGGATTCTAAAAAAGATGTATATATTTATATTAACTCACCCGGCGGGTCTGTGACGGCGACATTAGCTATCTACGACACAATGAATTATATTAAGCCGAGTGTTTCTACTATTTGTGTTGGCATGGCTGCTTCGGGGGGGGCTGTTCTTTTGGCTGGAGGAGAGAAGGGGAAAAGATTTGCTTTGCCCAATTCTGAAATTATGATACACCAAGTGATGGGAGGCGCCGAGGGGCAGGCGTCTGATATAGAAATAGAAGCGAGGCACATCATAAGAATCAAAGAAAAACTGAATCATATCTTGGCGAAGCATACGGGAAAGACATTTAGCCAGATTGAAAAAGATGCCGATAGAAATTTTTTCATGGATGCCGAAGAAGCCAAAAAATACGGCTTGATAGACGAAATAGTAAAAAAGACAAAATAAAAGTTACTTCTCGTTGACTTTTGGGCGATGTCTTATACAATAAGAATATGAAAACGATATCTAAAACAATTTATCATTTCCCTGTGATTATTGAGAAAGACAAAAATGGTTATTATGTCGGAAAAGTCCCCGCCCTTAGGAGTTGTTATACTCAAGCCAAAACTTTGCCGGAATTATACAAACGCTTAAAAGAAGTGGTGAGTCTTTGTATTGCGGTAGAAGAAAAACATTTTTCTAAAAAAATTGAGCAAAATGAATTTATCGGTATTCAGCAGTTAGAGTTTGCTAAATAAGTTTTCTTAAGAAATATGCCTCAGTTACATCTTCTTTCTGCCAAAAAGATGATAAAAATCTTGTTTTGTCTTGGTTTTGAGGAACTGAGAACTAAGGGTAGTCATCATTTCTTTTTTAATCCTGACACTAAAAAAACAGCAACGGTGCCAGTCCACGGAAATGAATATTTAAGCATCGGTATCCTCAAAGAAATTCTGAAAGACATTGACCTCTCAATGAAAGAATATGAAAAATTGAGACAAAAGATTTAAACTTAGTCCTATAACTATCGACACTGGATGTCGATAGTTGGGAGTTCATAGGTTGCTATGAGTTGTATTTTTTTTATTACTCCTCCTCTTTCTTAGAGCGCCTTAGAAAGGCTGGGATTGCTTCCCAGTCTTTTGATTTTTCTTTTCCGTTATCTTTTTGTTCGTTGCCGTTTTTGGATTCTTCTTTAGTTTTTTCTTTTTGGTTTAGATTTTGGAAAATATTTGTTTTTGAAGAAATGTTTTTTTCATATCCGTTCTCTGGGAACCCTGAAGCCACAACAGTTACTTTTATCTCGTTTTTCTTAAGTCTTTCGTCGTGGAAAGCTCCGAAAATAATTTTAGCGTATTCGTCAACAGAGTCGGTAATAATCTTTGCGGCTTCTTGTATTTCTGACATTGTCATATCTGGTCCTCCCGCAATCGCAAAAAGTATACCCTTGGCTCCGTCAATGGAAACATCCAAAAGAGGGGAGTTGATGGCCATTTTTGCCGCTTCTTCGGCTCTTTTTTCTCCTTGCGCCGTTCCTATTCCCATCAAGGCGGAACCCGCATCTTTCATAACCGCTTTGACATCTGCAAAGTCAACATTGATTATGCCGGGCAATGTAATCAGGTCAGAAATTCCCTCTACGGCTTGTCTTAAAACTTCATCGCACATAGCAAAGGCGGAAATAAAACTCGTATCTTTTTGGACGACGCCCATCAGCCGGTCATTTGGTATAACTATCATTGCGTCCACGGAGTCTTTCAATTCATTGATGCCGTCTTCCGCTATTCTTGCTCTCTGCGCTCCCTCAAACGAGAAAGGTCGTGTCAGTACAGCTACCGTTAGTATTCCGTTCTCTTTGGCTGTTCTGGCAATTGTAGGAAGGGCGCCGGTGCCGGTGCCTCCTCCAAATCCGCTGGTTACAAAAATCATATCAGCACCCTTTATGGCTTCTTGTATTTCTTCTTTTGTTTCCTCGGCCGCGCGTTTTCCTATTTCAGGATTCATTCCGGCCCCCAATCCTTTTGTCAGGTTTTTGCCGATATGTATTTTCTTTGGAGATAAACTATGGTGCAAATCTTGCGCGTCTGTGTTTATGCAGACGAATTCTACACCCTTCACCTTTGACCGTATCATATGGTCAACAGTATTGGAACCGGAGCCTCCAATACCAAAAACTTTAATGCGCGCGAATGCTTCTACGTCAGGTTGAACTCTTGTCATAAGTAATTAGTTTTAAAAAATAAATGGTTATTTAACTGTAAAGTAAAAAAAAAGGGTCGTATTGTCAATCCTATAAAAACGACCACATAGATTTTTTGTTATGGCAAGAATGTTCTAGCCAGTTTTGAAAATACTCCCCTTACTCCTGGTAAAATTTTACGGTTCATTACAGTGGAGCCGTTCTTTCCTTCAAGTTTTGCGCAACAAAGCCCGAAAGCCACTGACCAAACGGGATTAATCATGTCGCTGTTGCCTTTGTTGTTTTCACTAAACATGGGTTGGCTTAATCGGGAAGGAAGTTCCAGAGATTTTCTGGCAATTTCTTCTATATTATTTAAATTAGCCCCTCCTCCTGTCAATATTACGCCAGCTGGGAGAATGCCGTTGTTTCTTATCTGGCGCAAGTGTTCTCCCGTTAGTTCAAAAATATCGTTTAGTCTTGATTCAACAATGGTATTTAGTTTTCTTTTTAATGATAGATCGGAACCATATGACGAAATTTTTAATTGCTCGGCTTCATCTAAAAGGACCTGGAAACCTTTGGCAATATCGTATGTGATATGGTTTGACCCAATAGGGAATGATTCAACGGAAATCGGGGAACCGTCTTCAAACACAATGACTGACGAGGTGTCACCCCCTATGTTGATTATCAGACAACCCACCTCCTTTTCTTTTTGGTTTAGAAGGGCGTGGCTCATTGCCCATGGCGCTGCGGCTATATCTTCAACGGTGACGCCTGATAATTCCACACTTTTAACAAGGTTGTTCAAGTATTGCGTGGAACTTGTAATAAACAGGGTTTCTACTTCCAACTTTTCTCCCTTTACTCCCAATGGGTCTCCTATAATCAGTTCGTTGTCTATTTTGTATGAAATGGGAAAATTGTGCAGAATATCTTTATTTAAAAAGTACGAGGAAGAGTTCTGGTTTAATTGAATTTTGCTTTGTTGTAGCGCTCTTTCTATGTCGTCTTTTGTCACTTCGCGGTCTGTGCGAGAAACAATTATAGAACCTTTTGACCGTTTTCCCAAAATCCCGACTCCATCCGCTGAAATGAAAGCTTGTTTAACTGTTATCCCTGCGGAATCCTGAGCCTTTTTTAGCGAGTTTTTTATAGCGACAGATACTTCGCATGGGTTTATAACAAAACCCCTTCTTAGTCCTTCGCTGGAACTGATCCCACACCCCAAAACGCGCGGACCTGCTTCTCCGTCTCTCTTTTCAGCGATAACGGTTTTAATGTAAGAAGTTCCTATATCAATTCCTGTGGCTATTTTGCGGGACATGTTTCAAAATTAAAAATTAAATCTAAAAATTAAAATCTTATTTACTTTATAAATTTTGTTAAATATTTTTTTTCTTGTTCCAACATTTTTTTTCCATGTTCAAATCCTTTAAGATGGAGAAGGGAATGAATGAATAAAAAGAATAGTTCTTCCTTGGGGTATTTAGCGTTCAGAAATATTTCTCCTTCATTTTCTGCAAACCGGAAAGAAAGTGTATTCGTGCTCTCGCCCTTTTTTCGGTATGTTTTATTTAGTTTTCGTATTAATGCGTCTCCTGTCAGTATAACACTAAGCGCGTAATTTTTCTCCAGTATTGTCTCCGCTATTTTTTTCCATGGCAATTTGGGCGTTTTTCTCTTTGTTAAGTTGATTATGTCTAGCATTAGATTTAAGAATTAAGGAGATTCGTAAATCTAGTTTAATAATTTTTTTACTATCTCGCTTACTTTTTTTCCGTCTGCCTGCCCCCCGGTTCTTTTCACTATTTCTTTCATTACAGAACCAAAATCCTGCATTGAATGAGCCCCCGTATCGGCTATTGCCTCTCCGGTTATTTTTTCGATTTCTTTATCGGAAATTTCTTCCGGGAGATATTCTTTAAGAAACGAAAGCTCTTTTTTTTCTTTTTCCGCCAGGTCTGTTCTATTTGCTTTTTCGTATGCTTCTATGGAATCGCGTCTTTTTTTTGTCTCCGATTTTATGATTTTTTGAATTTCTTCTTTGCTTAAGCCTTCATCTTTCTTGCGCGCGCCTATTTCTCCATTATTAATGGCGGCTAAAAGCATTCTCAAGGTGGAACTTTTAATTTCCTCCTTACTTTTCAGGGCGGTTATCATGTCTTTCTGTATTTTTTCTTTCAAGTCCATTTTATCCCTTAGTGTTAGTGGTAGCGGTGTTGTAAGGTGTTATTTTGCCAAGTTTATATAATTTTTTGGTTTTTTGCGCAATTTTTATTCTAACAAGCGCTCCTCTTTTTTTTCTCAAATCAGATTCCGGCCGTTGTTTGAAACGGGTTTTTTTGAATTTCAAAACATTACCCGACTTTTTTATTTTTCGGCTGAATCTCTTTAATAAACTTAAGGTTGTTTCTTTATTTTTTTTTGTGACTTGTACCATATTTTATGAATTATGAATTAAAAATTTGCAATTGGGCGAATGTCTTCAGTTAGGGGAGCGCCTCCCAAAAGGTGCAAATGGATGTGATCAATTTCCTGACCTCCGTGTTTCCTAACTCTAATTAGAAGTTTATAACCTTTTTCTGAAATATTCAAATCCCTGGCAATTTTTTGAGCTACCATCGTCATTCTTCCGGCCAACTTTTCGTCGTTCTCTTCCAGATCATCTATTGTGGGGATGTGTTTCTTGGGAATAATCAAAACATGAACGGGGGCAATGGGTTTTGAGTCGTTAAATGCGACAACCATATCATCTTCGTAAATAAAATTAACAGGAATTTCTTTATTTATAATTTTGCAAAAAATACAATTGTTCATAAGCGCGGGTAAGATTATTTTAATTTCTTTTTTAATCTATCTACCAATTTTGAAATGGGTACGATTTCTTGCGACGTCGTTTCCATGTTGCGGATGATAATCGTATTGTCGGTTGTTTCTTTTTGTCCGAGGATCAAAACATAAGACGCACCGAGTTTTGAAGCGATTTTGAGCTGGCTCTTCAGGCTGTTTCTGCTTAAGGAGTGCTTAATAGGTATTTTGGCTTTTCTTAAGATATCCAGCAAAAACAAACTTTTGTATTTTGCGTTGGATCCAAGTTGTATAAAAAATACTTCAGGTGTCTTTGTTTGCACTGATAATTTTTTCTTTTCTGACAAAATTTTTATTGCTCTGTCTACGCCGATTGCGCCACCAACTCCCGGTATGTTTTTA
>Ga0180009_10002035_pt1 | contig 23908 bp, 24 predicted proteins | sample OS_PC_MetaG_FD_123537 | JGI IMG/M metagenome (GOLD analysis project Ga0180009, IMG submission 123537) | Groundwater microbial communities from the Aspo Hard Rock Laboratory (HRL) deep subsurface site, Sweden - OS_PC_MetaG | ecosystem: Environmental > Aquatic > Deep subsurface > Groundwater...
AAAAAAGCTTACCTCTCTTTTGAAATTAACTCAAAATTCGCAAGTGACCCAAATCGCTAAAATTATGAAAAAACATGCCTATCTTTGCGTAAATCTTTTTCCAAAAATCAAAATGGCGAAGTCGGGAGGGAGCCCCCGATTTTTCAGTAGACTCTGGACCCATGAAGTAGAATTTCGCTGCCGCGAAACACACGGCATGACCCTTTTTTGATTCTACTGTAAGTTTGACAACGTACGTTCCAAATGTTAAATTTAAATCAACATGAATGTAATAAACGCGACAACGTTAAGAAACAACTTGGCAGACAGTCTTGCTGCCATAGAAAAAAGTAAAGAATATCTTTTGGTGGCTAAAAGAGGCAAGATAAGGTCTGCTATCGTTGACATTGATTTTTTTGAAGATTTGTTGGCTTTAGCCAATAAAAAATACCTAAAGAGTATTAAAAAAGCACGAGAAGAATACCAAAAGGGAGAGACTTTTACTCATCAGGAAGTCTTCGGTGAAATATGAGCTGATCTACACCAAAAGCGCGGCGAAAGACATAAAAAAGCTTGATCTTGTGGTGAAAAAGAAAATCAAGAAGAAGTTAGAGCTTTACTCTCAAAAACCAATTTTCTACGCTAAGAAACTGATTAAATCTTCGCTGGGTTCATATCGTTGGAGAGCGGGAAATTACAGAGTGACCTTTGACTTAGATAAAAATAAAATTGTTATCTTAAGAGTTGGCCATCGGAGGGAAATTTACCGTTAAGACTGCTTTTCTAAAAGATGTGTGGACCCCAATATCTTAAAACAGAACAAGGTCTGGAATTTACTCGTATCTTAAAGCGTCAACGGGCGCTAATTTACTCGCCTTTCTAGCCGGGGCAATGCCGAAAACGATTCCCACCGCGGCGGAAACGGCGATGGCTAAAATAATCGACCAGAGGGTGATTGTTGCCGGGAAAAAGCGGTTGATAATCAGGGTGACAATAATGGCAAAGACCAACCCGATAATACCGCCGACCACGCTGAGAATAACCGACTCGCACAAAAACTGGAAAAGGATGTCTGAGTTGGTTGCCCCGACCGCCTTTCTCAGACCCACTTCTCTGGTTCTTTCCTGGACCGAAACTAACATTACGTTCATAATGCCGACGCCGCCGACGATTAGAGAAATGGCGGCAATACCGGCTAAACCTAAAGTGAGTACTCCTAAAACCTTATTGATTGTTCCTAAAAGCTGGGATTGGTCGGTAACGGAGAAATCGTCTTTATCGTACTTTTTAAGGAGTATGGTTTTGATTTCTTCTTTAAGCGGGTCGATCTGGTCTTTGTTTTCGGCGGTGACTAAAATAAAATTAAACTCTTTTTTTTCGGTTAAACCCCAAAGGGCTTTGTAAGGAATAAAAGCGTGATTGTCCATGCTCGAACCCAAACCGGCGCCGCCTTTTTGCTCGATTACGCCGACAATTTTAAAGAATTTGTTGTCGATTTTTACTCTTTTGCCGACTGGATCCTCCTCTCCGAAAAGTTCTTCTTTCACCTTCCAGCCGATAACAACCACGTTTTTACCCCGGCTTTGCTCGGCCGAGTTAAAAAACCTGCCGATGCCGGGTTTAAAATTCTGGGCTTGTTCGAATTCGCGGGTGGTACCAATTAACTCTACAATCCAGTCTTTGTTTTTGAAGCTGAGGGAATTAGAAACGCTGGCGGCAGGGACAACATACTTGGCGGTTTTTATTTTCTTAAGTTTTTCAACGTCTTTTTCGTCAAAGGAAGTGGCAAAACCGGCTCCAAAACCGCCGGCCTGGCCTTTTAACTGCGCTTCGTTGATGGGCATAACATAAACCGCGTTTGAACCCAAGCTTTCAAACTGGTCGTTGATGTATTCTCTCAATCCATTGCCGATGGCGACCAAAACAATTACCGCCCAGACGCCAATAATAATTCCTAAGGCGGTCAAGATCGACCGAGCCTTGTTTTTGGCTAAGGTTTTGAAAATATATTTCCAGTTTTGGATGGAACCGATTGCTTTGGCAATCATGGTTTAGTGATGAAATTGATAAATTGTTTCTCGACCCCTTCAACAGGTTTGGTTGTTTATAGTCCACCCCCGGGGAGTCAGAACCCACCCCGGGGGTGTTTCTGTGATTCTCTCCCTCCTCGTCATTCTGACCCGCCCAAAGCTACGCAGTTGCTGGCGGGGAAGAATCCCCTAATCATTGGCACTTTGCTCTTCCCGATGGGCCGCGCCCGCCATCGCTGCGCTCAGGTGTTGCGGGCGGGGATCCTTCGTCGTCGGAATTTCCCCCGTACCAGTCGGTACAGGGCTTCGCTCAGGATGACAGGTTGCAATCTGTTCCACCCCCGGGGTGTCATACCTGAGACACCCCGGGGGTGTCTGTTTGTAACGAGCTTCCGGTATCTTTGATAATTTTCCCGTCTTTGATAATAATCTGCCTTTTGGCTTTTTTAGCAATATCAATATCGTGAGTAACCACAATTACAGTTAAGCCCTTTTTATTCAGGCCTTCTAATATTTTAAGAATCTGTTCGCCGGATTTTGAGTCTAAGTTTCCGGTTGGCTCGTCAGCTAAAATTATTTGCGGATTATTTATCAAGGCTCTGGCGATGGCGACTCTTTGCTGCTGTCCTCCGGAAAGCTGGCCGGGAGTGTGGTTCAGCCGGTCGCTCAAGACTAGTTCTTTGAGAATTTTTTTGGCTTTCCGGCTGTGGTCTCGGTTGTTTTCATCAGCCGGTAAATATATCGTCGGCAGCATGGTATTTTCCAAAACACTGGTTCTTGGCAAAAGATGAAATTGCTGGAAGACAAAACCGATCTGCCGGTTTCTAAAAGAGGCTAGTTCCCTATCGGACATCTTGTTTAGCCTTTTGCCCTGCCAGGTTATTTTGCCGCTGCTGGGCCGGTCTAAAGCGCCCAAAACGTGGAGTAAAGTTGACTTGCCCGAGCCGGAGGCGCCGATTATGGCAACGAACTCACCTTTTTTAATTTCTAAGGAAAGATCATCCAGAGCACGGACTTCCTCGTCCCCTACTTGGTAAATTTTGGAAACATTGGTTAACTTTAGCATGGTAAGCATGGTATATGGTATATTGAATTCAAAAATCAAAGATCAAAAATCAAAAAATAAAGAGGAAGAGCTAAAAAATATTTGATGATTATTTTCTTAAGTCTTGATTACCAATTTTGACCTTTGAATTTTGACTTTTGAGATTTGATTTTTTAGATTTCGCCTTATTCCATTTCTACTTCCCCATTCATCCCCAACCGGAATCGAAGATCAGTGTTTTCCGGAAGAGACATTTTTACCGCGTAGGCGGTACTTGTTTTACTGCTCATCGGGGCAAAACCGATTGAAATTATTGTTGAGGCAAACTCCTGGTCCGGATAAGCGTCTAAGACAATTTTGCCTTTTTGGCCCTCTTTTATTGAAGCGACTTCTTCTTCGTCGGCCTCGGCCTTAAAGTAAATGCTGTCAGGGTCCGAAATGGTAAAAACGGCGGTAGCCGGAGTGATATTTACTCCGGGGACCGGTTCGTCTATCTGGGTGACGATCCCGTCTATCGGGGTAGTGATGGCGGCATATTCAACCGCCAATTTGGCGATTTCCAAATCCAGAACGCTGTTTTCCAGATCAAATTGCGCTTTTTCCAAGATCCTTTTAATGGTATTGGTGACTAAATACCGGTCTTTGGTTTCCCGGTAGTCGTCTTGAGTTTGTTCAAAATCCCATCTTTCGGAAAGATAATCGTTGATTTCTTTTTTGAATGTTTTTTCAAGCTCAGTTTTATCTAAAGATGCGATTGTCTGGCCTTTTTTGACAAAGTCTTCTTCCTTAACTCCTACCCAAGCCAATTTGCCCGAAGTTTTAAATTTTAGGGCAACTTGTTTTTCCGCGGTCACTGTTCCCGGAAATAGCAACGGCTCTTCTTCCTCTTCCTGAGAAGAAACGGCGATCTTTTCCGATTTGATTATCGGGGTCAGCAGAGGCACTGCCAACAAAACCGAGGCCAAAACCAAACCAAAAATAACAATTTTTGTTTTTTTCATTCTTTTAACAATTTTATCATATGATTCAGTCTTTCGCGGGAGCCGACTTTAACGATTTGCTTATCCGGACCGGGAGACTTTTTTCTCTTAAGAAGTTCAATCAGGTGGCCGGTTTCGATCAGGCAGTGGTCTAGAAAATTTGCCCGATTAACGGCCAAAGTTTTCCTTTCGACGAGGGCTTTTTTAAGGTCGTCGGCGTTTTTACCGGGAAAATTGGTATAAACTTTGCCGACGGTCATGGCATGATGGCTATCGCTGGAACCGATCATTGCCAATTGCCATTTTTTGTTGGCCTTGGCCCTTCCGGCGGCTAACAAAAAGTTATGGTCCCAGAAATTATAGATTTCAAGCCCGTCTATTAGTTGGCGTTTGTTTAGCTCGGTAACCTCCTTAAAACCAAGACTGTAACCGTGAAAAAGTCTTTTCAGATGAGGGATGATGGCAAGGCCCCCTTGGGCTTTGATCTTTTCCGCGGTCTTGAAAACTTCTAAAGAGTGGGCTATTTTATTTTTTAGAAAAAGTCCGATCAGTTCTCCCTGAATGGTAAAAATTTCTTCCCCAATAATTATCTCCAGGGGGGCTTTTTGTTTCAGCGCCAGCTCTTTGGTGATCCGGGCCGGCTTAATTGTGTTGTGATCGGTAATGGCAATAACATTAATCCCTGCTTTTACCGCCGCATTGATAATCTCTTTTGGCGAAGAAAGCCCGTCACTGAGGTTGGTGTGAAGATGGAGATCCGCTTTTGATTTCATTTTTTAGTTCTTTTAATTTCCACATGAAAAGCTTGGCGTTACTTTTTACTGTTCCTCTGAGTTGGTCTTTAACGAAAAGCCGCGCTTTTTCCAGGAGCTGTCTGTCTGTTTGCTTGGCAAGTTTAATATAAAGAGACTTGTTTTTCCAGTCTTCTAATTCTTCGGCCAACATCAACCCGTAGGCCTGGAATTCCTCTTTAACATACTTTTTCCGCCTTTCCAAGTTTAGTTTAAGTTTGTCGAATAAGCCTGAGACCTTAACTACATCGGTCATGAAACGAGTTTAGCAGATTCCGGAGCGCGGTTTTTGGTTTCTCATGAACCAGAATGCCCCCTGTAGTTGCGGGGGACCAATGGTTGCTGTATAAAGGCGTTTGGTTCAGGGTTCCGCTCATGACTATAGCCACCAACTGATTCGACTCACTTCGTCCGCTCGTGGTTATAGCCCATCAACTATTATTTACGCTTCATTTCCGAAGGTGAGGTCGGAGCTTTTATTATCTAAAAATAAACAACTCTTTTTTTTGTGGTGTCTTCTGAAAAAAGTTAGAACCCACTTTCAGGAAAACCCCCAATACTGGCTAACTCTTGCAAACGGGCAAAAATTCCCTCCCCCAACCCCCCCTTTTTGCCCGCCTGATTGGACGGCTAGAATTTATACCCGCCCGACCGAATCCGCCGGCTGGCGGAGAAGGCGGGGCGAGCGGACGGCGGGACCTCAGATTGGGTGGTGGGTGGGTTTAGTTAGATATTATCAGAATTATTGCTTTCAATAAAGGTTTTCAGATTGTTTACACAATCTTTGGTTTCTTGACCCAATAGATTTATATTGGCCAATTCATCAATCTTTTTTACCAACTTTTGAAACTTATTGTCGCTGGTTACTCCGAGCTTTGCTTCAAAACTTGTTGAAAATTTTGTTTTCTTTTCGTTTTCAGCCTTATTTTCTATCGCCGTATTTTCATTTGCCGGTTCATCGTCAGTCGCTTTGTCGTTATCAAAAACCGTAAAATAATCAATGCCAAAGACTTTGCAAATCATTTGATAATTTTTGATTTTTGTTTTACCCCACGCTGGAATTATTGAAACAGAAAAATTTTCAACTTCTTCAACTGAAACTGATTTATCTAAATTCAGAGTTTTGATGTTATTTTCGAGAACACCTAAACGCAAGAAGCTCTTTTTTGGATTCTTGAACATATTTTAATCCGCCGTTGCGAAAAACCATGATCCCGCAGCGGCGGGATTAGCCCGTGGATGAATTGGTTTTCTGGTTTAGGTATGTTCGCCCCAACGGGGCGTTTGGATTGGTACCGTAGGTTTACCCCGTGGGGCTTCATATCTGTAATATTATGTCACTGCAGGTCATATAAGGCACTTTTAAAACCTAATACAACAATATTAGTACCTTAATAATTGTTTTCATTTATCTTTTTATAACAATACCACTCGCTTGTGTGCTGAATCTGCTCTTTCAATTGTGCCAATACATCTCTATCGATATCAAGCAAACTATAGTCTACGTTCTGTATTGGGCAAGAGCCGACACACTTGTGTCTTGAAAAATATTCACACTTTTTACAATCATCCGATTTTAAAGAGAGATCTCTAAAAATAGTCCATGCTGAATTATCTCTCCAGATATCTAAAAATTTAGGTACATTATGAATAAGGAATGTCCCTGCCAAGAAAGGTTTCCTTACTCTATAATCAGCCTTTAGGTCAACCACTGGCGAGTATGAACAACCGTAAACGACAAATTCCTTCTTTTCTGCATCATAATCTAGATTTGTCCCTTCTCTACCTGCAGCACAAGATGATCTTTTTCTAAAAACCGGATCAGCATAAATCTGTTTTTTATAATCCGTTTCTATTGTAGTTGTTATTCTTATTCCTAATTTTTCCTTTGCCCTAACAAGATCTTTTATAACTTCCCTAAATTCTTCAGCAGTTACCATATCATCTTTAACTTTAGGGTCCCTTACTTGGGGGCGTAGTGGTATTACAGTTATGCTTTCTGCGTCTAGTGATTTGCAAAGTTCCCCCAACTCATACATCTGTCCCTTGTTTTCTCTAGTCAGAACTGTCGTTAGCCTAAGCCTTGTTGCAGGATTTTTAGATTTTAGATATCTTAAGCTTCTTACTATCCTATCGAAGGTGTCTGGTCTATACCTATTATGCGTTTCTCTATTACCGTCAACTGAACAAATAACCCAAAGATTTTTTTCTTCACATAATGCATCGAGTGTCCTTTGACTCATCACTCCATTAGTAGCGACTGAAACATATATATTTTCTTCTTGAAATTTATGTAGGATATCAAAGAAATCAGGATGTAATGTTGGTTCCCCCCCTGTTAATCTAACTTCAACCAATCCGTTTTGACCCATAAATTCAGCCACATCCATTACTGCATCTGTTGGAACATGAGCTCCCTCTTTTCCTGCTTTAATAAAACACATAGGACATTTAAGATTGCAATACCTTGTAATCTGAAAATAAATCCTTCTTGGAAATCTCGTGTGTGTTTTGGGTGTTTCTCCTGTAAAAATCGTTGCATTTTCTGTTTCTATTCTCTGGATTGGTTCTTCTGCAGTTGATTTTTCCTGAAAACCTTCTGGCAAAAATGAATTAAATCCTTTTTCGGTTATAGCTACAAGTTTGCCTGTTTCTGTATCAAACTTGGTAAATTCATCAAATTCTGGATGTTCTTTGTAAAGTTTAAGCATTTTTATTCCCCAACTGTTTTATTTGATATTCACTGGTCTGCCTATTGCCAAACAGTGGCTGGCAGGAATAACAATCTTTGCATGGTAAAGCTTTACTAAAAGGAAGAGTTGAATAATCCCTACTCAATTCTGCTCTGCGAAGAGCAGTTAATTTAGGTCCAAGCCAAATTTCAGCTATTGATTGTTCTCTCAAATCTCCAAGTATCAATGAAGGATTCAGATGTTCTTTGAAAAGCTCATTAAAACATACTACTGCATAGCCATTCACGCTTATGTTAAATCTAGCCCAATGCACCAAACATGGATCATGTTTGTGTTGGCCTTCTTGCGAAGACAATTCAGGCATCATATCATTATAAGTATGATAACTTCTTGCAAATGCATCATCAACTAAACCAGATGATTTCCAATATCTTACAAATTCTTCATCTTTTGTTTTATCTAGAGACTCTACTCTGCTAACTATTAAACGGGTAGCTAAATTTTTGCTTGTAATATATTCATGCATTCTCCTTATATTTCCTAAAACTAGTTCAAAAGCATTAATGCCTTTTGTTGCTCTATAATCTTCTGGAGTGGTGCTATTTACAGATACTTCTACAACATTGATATTCTCACAAATTGCTTCCAATAAATCAGTATTGCTAGTTGCAGCACATGTAAAAATCCAAGATCTCACAGCATTGTCATGAGTAAACCTTAAAACTTCAACTAGACCTTCCCAAATAAGTGGCTCACCAACTGAATGTACTCTAATAGCTGAATGAGGGTGGTGTGATACTTCGGCAACAATTTTTTTATATAACTCTAAATCAATCCCTCTCTCTCCAAATCTTTGTTTACGATCGCTAGGCTCTGTAGTTCCAACAGGACAATGGACACAACTACAATAACAATCTCCCCTATAAACTTCTATATTTATTATATTGGGAAATTCATACATCTCTCTACTTGGAAAGCCTAATGATTTAAAATCAACATCTTTGCCCATTTTTATCAACTCACTTTAAGATTCTCTCTGCATGTGGAATATCTTCTGGCAGATTAATATTAATAAAAAGTATACCCAACGCATAAATCCTATATTTACCTGCAAGACCATCCATTGCATATGCAAACGCTTTGTCGTCTCTATCTTTTACAGTTTCATAAAGCATATCAAGAAATGCTGTTTGCATAGCCATATTATAAACTAACACTGGGTTGGCTACACTAGTGCTTGACCCCACTACCCTATCACCTTTTAGTCTAACTCTTTTTGTTCTGGTAGGCTCGCCTTGTTCTAAAGTAAAAGTTGCATCAGCGCTCGCTTGCGAATGGAATTTAATTATTCTTTCTATTTGAGATGGAAGTAAGATATTATCACTGCAAAAACAGCAAAATGTCCCCTCCCCCAAATATCCTCTTGCAGTGAATATAGGCTGTTCTGGTCCTTTTCCTACTGATCCAAAGTATTGTATATTAACACCAAAAGTTGAACCATCCCCAAAATATTCTTGAATCATGTGACCTAGATACCCTGTATTTATTACATAATCTCTAATGCCTGCTTCTGAAGCATTCCTTATCAAATGTTCTAATATGGGTCTACTTGAAACTTCAACTAACGACTTAGGCATAGATTCCGTTAGTTTACCTAACCTACTTCCCCTCCCGCCAGCTAATATTACTGCTTTCATTTTCTTTGTTGAAAATAAGTATCGGCCTTTTGAGATATTTCTTGAGTAACCAATTCAGGTTCATTTGAGGTGTCAACAAAAACTAATCTATTAACAAGAGCTGCTAGCCCCCTGAAATTTCTCCTAACTCTTTCAATATAATCAGGCCTTTCGTTCTTGTAGATGATCCCTCCTTTTTGAGCAGACCTACTTATTACTCTTGAATAAGCAATATTCACATCGCACTCTAAAACAAAAGCTAAGTCAGAATTTGGGTCAAAATCCGATAATGCAATTAAATCAGGCAATTCATCTGTATTAGAGGCATGATAGGCAATGTGGGATAGATAGCTTCTATTAAGTATTACATTAAGTATTACAATAGCAACGGGGTCCTCCAACAATGGCAAAAGTGTATTATACGCAAAATATCTTCTGCCAGCAGTTAAAAGTAGTTGTGAACAATCTGTTCCTGATTGAATTTCTGGATGCGCCCATAAATATTTTGGCACCTGTCTAAATGGGTCACTCCTTTTCTGCACAAGCTCAACAATCCTGCGCCCCTGATACATAACAGTTTCTTGCATGTGTTTTTTAAGCAGAGCTATTTGAGTATCTTTTCCTGCTCCACTATGCCCATCAAATGTAATCAAAGCGCCGTTTCTTTGAAAATCTCTTTCTTCTGGCCTTTCTAATTCAAATTTATCTAATAAGAAAGTGTATATTCTATCTACAGATTTTCTTGAACCATCAAGTGATTGTGCAAATGTAGTAATTTCTCCAAATTCCATCTAACCACCCTTAAGCACAGTCTCAATTATTTTTGTAGTGGAAAAGCTTCTTCCAGAAGCTGGAGGAAAAATAACAACCCTTCCACCACATGATTCAACTAGATCTATTTCTTGTTTAACAATAGCCTGCGCATTGTCTTTTCTGGCCTTGAAAAAATAATCAGGCTTTACTTTTTCTAGTACAGTTAAGCAATTAGGTTCTCGAAGCGGAATGACGTAATCAACACAATTAATACCACAAATCATTTCTAGCCGCTCATTTATATTAAGTATTGGTCTGCTATTTCCTTTTTTAGTCCCTATATTTTCGTCAGATAATATTAAAACGCATAATCGTGGATGCTCGTATTGCCTAAGAAACTGCTTCGCATAAATCACACTTCTGATATGTCTTAGATGTAACAGATCATAACATCCAGAGACAATTCCTAATGTGATTCTGGCTCTTACTTCAGGATTAGCTAAATAATTAGAATCAGTAATTTTGTCAGATGTACCAATGTCTATGGGAATAGAAGTAGCTCCTTTGCCTCCTTTGATTCTTAATAAAAGACTCTTTGATAGATCTCGGGGGACTTGGGGATTAGCTGATTGTTCTGCAATATAACTCAAAATTTCATTACTACTAGAGAAATAACTAATATATTCCTGCCATTCTTCTGGAGTATATAAATCTAAATTCCTAACCCCAAGTAATATTTCTTTAAGTTTCATTTTGTTTTTGTTATTCTATCTACATCAACTCCCTTAACACAATAAGGATCTTTTCCATTAATGTCTCCACCTAAAAAATATGCCATTGCAGGACAACCACCATTACATTTAACCACGTGGTATCCACAACCTATACAACCCTGTCTTGTCGCATTTCTAGCTTTATTTAAGATTGGTGAGTTGTGCCATATTTCAAGCAAATCTTTGCCCCTGACATCATCACCAATCCACTCCTCAGTATCGACAAGATAACCACAAGGGACTATCCTAGCATAAGCATCAAGAGTAAAACCGGAACAGGCTAAGGGACATTTTGAATTGTCAAAAGGGAAAGGCGTATCTTTAGATAGTTCTCTTCCTTTACCATCTTGCATCCCTCCACAAAAAATATCATAATTAACTCTCACAACACCTTTTGCTAATCCCAACTTAGTTCTCATTTGCTGGACTTTATAAGCTGCCCGAACAACTTCTTCAGGAGAGAGCATCTCCTCTCTTTTGGCCCTGCCGCTCAATCTTAATAACCCAAAACTAATCTTTGAATTATAATTACAAGCTAATCCAATCATCTCTTCTATATATTCCATATTTCTTTTCATCAGAACAAAATTTATAATTAGTTGAACGGGCTCGTCTGCTGTTTTGTTATATTCTGCAATATTTGATATTGTTCTTATCGCTTTTCTATAGCTTCCCCGACCCCTAATGCTATCATTCACTTTTTCAGGACCATCAACACTTATTCTAATATCTTTTATATTTCTAGATAAAATAGACTCAAGTTTTTCTTTTCCAAAAAATCCATTTGTGTTTAATCCTGTAATAATTCCTTCTTCATTTAATAAATCAACAATATCAAAAAAATCTTTTCTTAGGGTTGGCTCTCCCCCTGTTAATCGGAGACTGTAGCCACCTAAATCTGAAAATTGCCTTACAATATTTTCAATCTCTCTAAAATTGACTTCCTGTCGATCCCATCTCTCCGCATTTGAATCCATAAAACAATCTGCGCATGAACCATCGCATCTTTTTGTTAGTTCCCAGAAGATACTATCTGGAGTAGAAGTAGCATTTGTAAGAAGGGGGTAACCTCGTTCTGTCACGTCTACTATTTTTAATTGATAACCTTTATGTTCCGATTCTAACAATTCTTGTTTTTTAGATTCATATTCTTCTGGATTGAGAAATATCCCTTGCCCTACTTTTGTATCTACCAAAAGTCCTCCAAAAGATTCTTTTTTTAGTATTAATTTTCTATTTTTCATACAAACCCCCTATGATGTTGTGGACTTCTCAAATATTCAATGACTTCATTATATTTGCTCATTGGATGAGTACAAAATCTAATGCACTTAATACTATGAATCTTTTCCATAATTTCTCTTCTTTTTTCACTATGCCAAATTCTCTCAAATGTATTTCCACGCTCATAATCTAAAGTGCCAATACTCCATTCTTCAATAAATCTAAGATTGCAACAGGGATACATTTTTTTATCAGCAGTAACAACAACCAATAAGGGTGAAGCTAAACACCTTCCAGTAATATGCTCAATCCCATTTGCTCCTTTTTGCATGTATTTGCCTCTTCTTGGCGATTCACCTCTTAAAACAAAGTGTTCTGCCTCGCCATCAGATATCCAATAATCTATAAAAATTTTCATTTCCCCATTATAAGCTTTTTTACCTTTTTCAAATGCCGCCAAAAGTTCTCTTTTTTGCCCAACAGTCATGGTGTTTTTTCTTCCAGCTTCTTCAAAAAAAGGCGGTCTAAAAAAGACATAGTTTACCCTTAGGGTATCTCCTAATTTAATTGCTTCTCCGACCAAATCTATTAAAGAATAATCCATGGCAAAAGAGAGCCCTATTATCGGATGTCTTTGTTCTGGACTTTCTCTTAGTTGAATCATTTTTCTAACTCCTGCTACAACATCATTGAAATCATTGCTTTTGTGAATTCTTCGATGAGATTCAAGTGTCGGACCATCAATGCTTACTCTTACATAACTCGCATTTTTTGTTATTGGCTCATATAATTCAGGCAGTTTACTTCCATTTGTAACAATGCCTACATCAAATCCTAAATTCTTTGTTTCTTCTAAAATTTCAGCATAAGATGGATGGAGGGTTCCTTCTCCTCCACCCTTGAAGACTATCCCTTCGATACCCAAAGATTTAAGTTCATGAAGTAGTTTAGAAACAAATTCTCTTTCAAGAGAATGACTCATATGCTTTGGATCAACACACCATCCACAATCATGATTACAATAACTAACCAAATCCAGTTCAACAGTAACTGGAAAAACATCTTCGCCTCTTGCCAGCTTCTCAAATTTATCCATATGTGTAGCCCATTTGTAAGGGCTTAATTCAACATTCTCAAAGGAGTCTCCAAAGGTCACATTATTTTTTTCCTTTTCTTATCACAACTGAAAAATCAGGTGATAAAATTGGATCTAAGAATATAAAGTTAAAAAAAATCTTCTACATCCTTAGTAGATGATAAGACAGCTAGTGTTTTTGGGATTTGGTATGGGATTGACATATTCATGATTACATTTAGAGCACTCCACTATCCTTCTTTGAGAAATATAAAATAAAGGAGTATAGCTATTACTATCACAACCACAAACAGCACAGTTTACCTGAATATTATCTGAATTCTTCTTTTGAGATGGTTTGTAGGACATTATTTAGCCACCTCACTTTCACTCATATGTTTTACTCCTCCTGATTTAAGTATCTTAGTGGCTACTTTAAGCCATCTTTTAACATCTTCGGGGTCAAAATTTTTATGTTTCAATGCAAAACATGTTCTTCCATCTTTACCCATTTGTACATAATCGGTAAAATCTTCACTTACTATAGTATATCCAAATCTTTCAGGAAATTTTGCAATGGTAGTCCCAGGGTACGGAATCAAAGGATATATCGCAAATTCATCTAACCCTAACCGTGCAGCTCTTGTAAATGATTGTCCAATTGTTTCATCTGTATCAAAAGGCAAGCCAACCATGAATGAAGACCTTACTACCAATCCATTGGATTTGGCAATTTGCACATTCTCTTCATAACCTACCTGGGATTTCTTACCTATTATTCTTAAGTTAGGCGGATATAATGACTCCAAACCAATCGATACATGGACACATCCAGCCTCTCTTAATAATCTAGAATTTTTTTCATTTAAATCTTCTATTCTAGCAAAAATGCGGAAAATTATATCCAGGTTTTTTATTTTCATTAATAACTCTTCAAGATTGGGGTTTCCTGTGAAGTGATCGTCATCAAATCTGTAATATTTGTATGACCCCCTCATCGTACTTATTTCTTCAATAGTATTGTCTGCACTTCTATATCTCACAATTCTATTTCCACCACCCATAACTACACTGTTGCAATGAGCACAATGATGCTTACATCCCCTTGAACTGAGTAGGGATATCACCTTATTTCCCATTAATTCTCTAGAATATGTTGTAAAGTCAACAAGGTCTCTTGCAGGAAAAGCATAAGAATCGATATCTTTCCTACCGACTCCATTTTGTATGCCTGTCAATCTTGAGCCACCAACAAAAGAATCTATACACTCTTTAAAGATGTCCTCGCCCTCACCTACAACAACTACATCTGCTCCAGAATCATCACATGTAAATTCAGGAGTTCCTGATGGATTCGGACCGCCTATAACAACATAAGCCAACTTATTTGTAGATCTAATATGTCTAATAACATCTTTAGCATATTGATAATTAGTACAAAGACAGGTTATGCCATAAATATCAGCACTTGGAACACTCTCTATTCTTTCTCTAATTTCTAACCCTGACCTAGACCCACTCATATCACAAACAGAAACGTTTCTGTAACCGTTTCCCCTTAGATTAGAAGCTAGATAGAGAAGACCCAAAGGTGGTTCAACCCTATCATCATTCACACAGTTGGAGGGTGGGTTGATTAACACAATTTTTAAACTGGACTTCTTCATATTTCCCTCTTTTATATTAATCCGCCCTCGCGAAAATCCGTGGTCCCGCAGCGGCGGGATTAGACCACGGCTGGATAGCGAAACAGGGGATATGTTTATTTTCGCTTCGGTGGATTTCAGCTCTTGACCGTAGCCATGTCTGTAATATGATGCAAGAATCCGAGGGTTATTAACCCTTGGAGCTTCAATAATCATTACTGGTACAGCAAGTTTGTATGTTCATTAAAGTATGCACGGCATTTCATATAACGTTTCTGTATCTGTATGTATCTGTATATATGATGTTTCGCTACGTCAATATTTTATCACCTATGAAACTACTTCCGCTATATTCCAGCTGATTTTCTTCTCATTGGCACCTATTCGTGACTAATATCACTTGATCCTTGTTCAAGAATCAACCTGCCATTTCGGGACATCCACTCATTTCTCGCAGGGCATAAATCCCTAGATAAAATACCGGACCTATTCCCTCTTTGGCATTCTTATCTCATATTTTCTGTTGTCAACCAAAAGCCGGTAGGATAGTTCTGCTATCTTTCTGGCAACGGCCACAATTGCTTTTTTCTTTCCGCGTCTTGCCGAAAGGGCCCGGTAAAAAAGTTTTGTATTGGCATCGCTCCTGACCAGCCTATGGGCAGTCTGAACTAATACCCACCTTGCATACGGGCTGCCTAATTTTGTTATGCTTCCCAATCTTTTTACCCCGCCGGATTGGTAGCAGGAAGGAACCAGTTCCAGATAAGCCGCCAGTTTCTTTCCCTCTGGAAATCTTTTAGGATCTCCTATCTCGGAAGCCAAAACAAACGCTGTTATTATTCCCACGCCCGGAATACTTTTTAGTATTTGACACATTTGATTATTTTTGAACCTTTCTTTTATACATGAACCAAGAAAACCGTGGGTTTCCACGTTACCATTTGGGAAACCACGTGGGGCCACGGTGGTATACACCAACCATATCCCACTGTGGCGGTACGTGGCGAGCATCCTTTGGAAGAGGGAGTCCTTGGCCTTTAGGCCGGGGAGGATTTACTGATCAGGTTTTTTCCCCGAAGCTGGGACAATTGTTTGTTTAAGAGTGTCTTTAAGCTCTTTGGCGTCGGTTGGTGTTTCTCAGTGTCTATCTTCTTAAAGAAACCGGAAATTGTTGTAGAAAAAACAATTCTTTTTCGCCGCCGCAATTTTTCGTGTCAGAAAGCTATCGCGCCGCTTTAAAACTTCTAAACAGTAAACCTAACCAATTTAACTAACAACCAAGAGATAATTAAAAATGAAATAGAAAAAACAGGAACGAAAGCATCTTTCATTTTATCTTTCGGCTGAAATGACCAAGACGAATATCCAGCTGATTTCAATTGCTTGAATAAATTTCTATCTTCAATTTTAATTCTTTTAATCACGAGGCCAATAATCAGAGCTGAAATTGGCAAAACATAAATAATCAAAATAGGAATTACAAAATCGCTTATGAAATATCTCATGCTGGAATAACCGATTTCTCTAATCAACGAAGACAATTCAAACAAACCAAACACCAGAAAAGGTATGGCCACGAAAAACAAAATTGTGGCAACTCTCCTTTTCCAAAAATATCCTTTCTGTTTTATTTCGGCAAGCAATGAATTGACACGCTCGTTTTTATTTTTCGTGCCAACCAATACAGTTGTTATCAACAAGCCAATAAGTGTTAAAAAGTTAGACAGTCCAATAAAACTGAGTTTTACTAGATTTTTTCTTAAATCTCTAAAAATAATCAGGCCTGCTAAAATTCCCGCTATTATTGAACTCACTATAAATACAAGGGTCTTGCCCAGTTAACTCAATTTTCTGAGTAATCTTTTCAGATCGGCAGAGAGTTTATCCCTGTGATTAAATCTCCACTCTGATTCTAACATGTGTTTAGCAAACTGAGTTTTTAAAATGCCATTAAACTGAGCCAGTCTTCTTTTTACCCATGACCAGTATGATTCTACTCCGTTGATATGTGTTCCGTCTTCCCGGGCAAACTCATTTTCGCTGTGTTTTACTTTTTTGTGGTTGTATCCGTATACGGCTAAAGCGTCATAACTTCTCCAGCCGTCAGAGTAGATATCCGAACCCGAGGCAACCACCTTTTTGATGATTGGCATCACTTCGTCTTTCTCTGTCGATCTGATGATCTGTGTGTAGACGCTGCCCTGACGTTTTAAAAGCCCTAAAACAACAATCTTTTTCCCAGCCCCTCTTCCTCGTTTACCCCGGACTCTTTTGGGGCCAAAGTAACTCTCATCAACTTCGATACCGTTTTTTAGATTTGCCTTGAGACGCTCTTGGATGGCATCGATAAGAATTGCCTCTCTGAATACAGAATAATACCTATCAGCTGTTTTACGGTTGACACTGACAATTTCTGCCGCTTTAGAGGCGGGAATATCAGCAACAAAACTATTAAAAAGAGTGGTGTCTTTCTGTCTTGAAATTCGTCGACGTTTATGGACCCTCATATTAGCCCATTATACAGCGATATTTTAACTTCTATTCGCTGTTAACTGGGCGAGACCCTAGTATTATCGGCGATTGATTTCAAAAAACCTTGGAATTACCTTGCTGAAATGCCTGCCGAAGCGAGGGGCCGCGCCAGTGGGCGGATAAACCCCGCCCCGATCGGGGCGACTAATCAACTTTGGTGGACCGTGGCGGAGTTGAACCGCCGACCTTACCCATGCGAAGGGTACGCTCTAGCCAACTGAGCTAACGGCCCTTTAAATATTTAACATTTAACATTTAACATTTAACATTTAACATTAAGCATTGAGCTTGTCTCAAAACCTTATTTCGCTGTCATTCCGGATTCTGTCGCATGGCTGTCGTAATCCGGAACAGGTACAGATTCTGTTCACTCAGGATGACGGGTTGCGATCCAGTCCACCCCCGGGGTGTCTGCAGATTTTCACCCCGGGGGTGTTTCCATGGGTTAATCGTCCGATCCACCCCCGGGGAGCCAAAGCTCACCCCGGGGGTGTTTCTGGCTTCATTTGATCCCAAAAATCCTAAATTATAAATGTTAAATCTTAAATATTATTAAAGCTAATCGTTGGCATTTAACATTTAAGAATTCAAATTTAGAAATTAGGAATTAGAAATTAAGACTGACGATATTTTACCATTGGCTTAAGCGGAAGAGAAACCCGGATCGGATCGTTTGAGATTGAGAGAACAAAACGCCGAAGGTTGCCCGGTTAAGATAATTAGCTGTTTAAACAAGCTTTAGCGCTTTTTGAGCTAAAGCAGGGGTGACTTCGGGAAAGTCGGAATAATATTCTTTAGTGTCGAAGAATATCTTCGGTTGGAAAAGAGCGATTACCCGGTCGGCGGTTTTTTTAAGCGATTGAACCTTTTTAAAGGGATAAACTGGCAAACAGACGGTGATCCGGCTGGCGTTTTCCTTTCTTAGGCTTTTAATCAACCGGGAGATTTTTTTTCTTTCTATTTGGCCATCGTCAACGACAATGATTGACTTTTCTTTAAGATTTTTAAGACTTAAACTTTTCGTTTTAACCAATTTAATCGGCGTATCTAGTAATCCGGCAACTGAAGCGGCGACAATTACCCCTCCCGGGGTTAAGGCCAAGATCAAGGGATTTTTGCCAATCCCCTCCTCTTTCAGTCTTTCTGCTAATTTTCGGCCGGCATCAAAACGGGAATTAAACACTTTTTATTTGGTCATTTAACATTAAACATTGATCATTTAAGAATTAAGAATAAACTGCTAAGAGAATTTCTCGACTCGCAGACTCGCTCGAAATGTAAATAGCGGAACGGTCCACCCCCGGGGAGTCAATCCGCCTCCGCCGGTTGGCGGATGGCGGACACCCCGGGGGTGTTTCAGTCAATCCGCCATATTTATCATTTGCCATTACGCATTAAACATTTAAGACTTAACATTTATGAATTTTTGGGAACTATTTATTGTTCGAGCAACGTCGAGAAGAATTTGTTAAAAGAGCGGTTCTCGACCGAGTCTGACTCGGTTCTCGACAGGCTCGAACAATAAATAGACCCTATGCTAATCTGTCAGTGGCCAACCATGGTTTTAGAACAAACTAATCTGCTCCTTTTTGTCTTTTTTTTGGCCTTTGGGCCATATTTTGACTTTACCATAGAGGCCATCATACCCCGGCTCGACGACCACTTGACCGGTGCGGTTTCTGATAATGCCTTCGGCGACTTTTTCTCCCAGTGATTTGGCAATCTTAGTGACGGGAGTTTTAATTAAGATTTCAATTTCCGGGCCGATTTTTTCAATTGCCAGGGAATACTTTTCTGCCACCTTTTTAGACTCGGGGCCGGATTTTTCCGCTTCGGCAATAATTTCTCTAAGCGGAATTAACGAAATGAACGGATGGTGCCGGTTTTCCGGGTGGCAAAAAATTTTCAGCCCGCCGACTATTTTTATTTTCGGTCTGATCGTTTTTGCCCGGGAGAGTTTTTTAACTTGGTGGGCCACCCCGACAGTGAGCAATTTACCGCAGACGGGACAAGTAATGCCCAATTTTTGTGAGTCCTCGGGCGAATGGCAAACAGAGCATTTTCTGTGACCGGTATAGTGATACCTCCCTTCTTCAGGGTGAAATTCAATAGTGGAGGCGACGTGCGGCTTTTTCTCCCGGACTCCTTGACGGTATGGAGTTTTGAAAGCGGTAACAAGGTCGGAATAGCGGAAATTTTCCGGCAGTTCAAAAACGGTGGCGTTGCGGCCTAGGTTTTTTAAGCTGTGACTGTCAGAAAAACTGACAATTCTCTTCTGGTCAAGCTCTTTGATCTGCCAGTTCATTAGCGGGTCGCTGGAAAGACCGGTTTCGATCGCCGGTATTTTTGAGGCAAACCTTTCAAAACACTGATTGATCGAACCGAAGCCGGACCGCGAGCCATAGAGAGAAAACCAGGGAGTCCAGATATGAGCGGGAATAAAAGTAATCTGCGGATCAATTTTGCTGATCATACCGACAAAACTGACAGCGCTAATACCGAATATCGGTCTGCCGTCGGCGGAAAGGTTAAACCCTTTTTGGGAAAGTTTCCGGTTGATTTCTTTTGCCGTTTTTAGATTAGGAGAAAAAACAATCAGGTGGATTCGATGACCGGGAAAGATCAAGGAAACTTCAGCGCTAATGATGAAAAACGGCGACTGGGGGCTGTTTTTTAGCCGGTAGACGCCCGAACTTGTTTCCAAAAACCGTTTTTCCATTTCGGTAAACCAGAGCGGGTGGGTAAAATCGGCGCTGGTGAGGATGGCAACTCCTTTTTTTTCGCCCCACTCGGCCAGGTTATCCAGCTCCATCTTCGGACTGACGGCTCTGGAATATTTGGAGTGGAAATGAAGATCAGCAATAAACCTCATAGATCAGGTAAATTCTATTACTACCAAGATAAAATAAAGCATCAGCAGGATCGCCCCTTCCCACCTTTCAAGGACGCTTTTAGTCCTTATAAAAAGAAAAAATACGGCAAAGATCAGCAGAAAAAAGAGGGTGGCTCCTAAAAAGAGATGGGGCCGGGCCAGCGAGATCGGTCTGATCAGAGCGGTTACTCCGATAATCAGCGAGGAGTTAATCACAATTGACCCCAAAAGGTTGCCTAGAGCAACTTCCGAATCCTTGTTTTTAATCGATTTTAATTCCAGAGCCAATTCCGGCAGAGAACTGCCTAACCCGATTAGAAAGATTCCTATCAGCAGTAAGGGGATGTTAAACTTTTCGGCAACAAGACGCGCGTTTTTGACTAAATGGTCAGCGGCAAAAACTAGGGCGAACAAACTTATCGCTAATTGCGACAGGGAAGAGATAAGCAAGTTTTTAGTTTTGCCGCTAAATTTTTCTTTAAGCGAGCTTAAGACTCCCCTTTTCTCTTTAGCTCCGGAGTTATTTTTAGAGCTGGCCGAAAGTGTTTGCCAGAAAACCAAAAGAGCAATCAGGATTACTCCGTCCAACCGGTCTAATTTGCCGTCGATCAGCAAAATAAACGGGGCGACGCAAATCAAAAAGGCGTAATAGATATCGTTGTTAAGAACATTTTTAGTTATTTTTAAGCGGCCGCCGATAATAGTTGCTCCGCCGATGATAATGGAAAGATTAGCGATATTACTGCCGAGGACATTTCCCAAAGAAAGCGAGGCCTGGTCGTTAATTGCCGCTTGGATGCCGATAATCAGCTCCGGAAGAGAAGTACCCATAGCTAAGATCAGGCTGGCTAAAGCGTATTTGCCAATGCCGGAATAAGCGGATAGTTTTTTGGTTGAGTCGAGAACTAAGTTGGTCGAGAGAGCCAAAACAATAGAAAAGATAACGATAGAGAAAAAATAGATATACACGGCTGTTTATTTGGTCATTTAATCATTAATCATTAAATATTAACTATAACTATTAACCATTCAGCTATTTTTACATTTAATCATTTGCTCATTTATCATTTAATCGTTGATACATCTATTCATTTATTCATGGTTCATTTGATTAATTAATCGATCGTTACGCTTTGTCGCCCGCTTCGCCTCGTAAAACTCGCTCGGAATGACCACTCCCTCTCCGTCATTCTGACCCGCCCAAAGCTACGCAGTTGCTGGCGGGGAAGAATCCTCGTCCCCACTGTCATTCTGAGCGTAGCGAAGAATCCCCTCGTCACACGGCAAATTGCCATTCCAGGGGGATCCTTCGTCATCATCCCGACGTTACGTCGGGGTCAGGATGACGAGAGAAAAGGTCGTTCTATCCCCACTAAGGCACTAAGGTAATTATTCTTTGAGCAACTTATAATCCTGAGCCCGTCGAAAGAGTCGAGAAGAATTTGTCTAAGGCTGGTTCTCGACCGAGTCTGACTCGGTTCTCGACCTGCCTGCCGGCAGGCAGGCAAGCTCGAACGGTAAATATTTTAAGCATTGATAATTGGTTGTCCTTTTCAGAGTTCGGAATATTAAAAGATTAACATTTGCACGTTTGGGTTGGAAGAGGAGATTAATTATTAAACATTAAACATTGGTTATTTAAGATGTTTAAGATTTACGATTTAAGAATTAAAAATTCGAGTTTTCGACAATCACGATCCTGGATCGTTTTACCCACCCCCGGGGAGCCAATCCGCCTCCGCCGGTTGGCGGATGGCGGACACCCCGGGGGTGTTTAACAAAGCCTCAGGATCGGAATGACAGTGGAAGAAAAACTTTTAGTTTTTGGGGCAGGTTTGGATTTTATAAAGCTGGATCACTTCTTTCAAACTGGTGGATTGATTGGGATCTTTTTGGCGGATCCTTTCCATTCTGGGGAATCGGAGCGCGTACCCGCTTGAATGGATTGGGGATTTACTGATCTCGTCTGATTTGATCTCGACTACGATTTCTGGTTTGGCCCAAACATCCGGGGTCAGCTCCTTGGGAACGGAATATTGCTTGGGCTTTTCCTTGGTCTTAAGAGAATCGACCTTGCGTCGGATTTGGCGCCATTGATCGTCGCTTAATCCAGTGCCGATTTTAGCAATGGTAAGAAAACTCTCGTTTCTTGGGTCCAGAACTCCGACCAAAAAAGCGCCGATGCCGAAACCGGAGCGCTTTCCCCTGCCCCGGTAATAGCCTAGAACGAGGCAGTCTATCGTGTCTGCCAAGTTTGTCCTCATTGTTTTTTTATATTTAACCCAAGTGAAGTCTCTGGCTCCGGCCTGGTAGGAGCTATTCAGTTTTTTACAAAGGATGCCCTCCAACCCCTGGTTGATATAAAGATTGAAATATTTTTCGATCTGGGATTTGTTTTTGATGATCCTTTGAGGAGTGAGGTTGATTAGCTGGTTGGATTTCATCGTCGGGTTTTGAAATATCTTTTCAAGCGCCAACCTCCTCTTCTTAAAACTTTTTTTCAGAATAGGCTTGCCGTTGAGATAAAGAAGATCAAAGACAAAAACCTTAAGGGGGATTTTGCCGGCGGTTTTTTTAACATCATATTTCCTTTTTCTCTGGGCGGTTTCCTGGAAAGGAAGGAATTTACCTGTTCTTGGGTTAAATCCGATCGCTTCCCCGTCCAAAATGGCCGACTCGACCGGAAATCTTTCGACTTCTTTGACCAGATCCGGAAACATGCCGGTGGTATTTTCCATTTGCCTGGAAAAGAACCTGACATAGGAATGCTGCGGCTTTAAAAGCGTGTTTTCACTTTTTTCTTCGGCGGGCAGTTGGCGGCTGAAATGGATCTGAATCCGAAAGCCGTCATATTTCGGCTCGAGAGCGAAAGTGCCCAACTTTTCGATAATTTTTTCCTGATTAGCCAACCTGCCCGCCAGCGCCGGCCTGATGGGGATACCTATCTGGGGTTGGATTTTCTTAATTGCCAAAAGACCCCCTTTTTTAAAAGTTTTGGCAACCAAGCCGATGTCGGCGCTGACATTGTAGGCTCGTTCTAAGTCCGGTCTTAGGGTTTTGTTTTTGGTCTTTAGCCATGAGAGAGCGTCAAGGATGGTCAGCTCGGAAAAACCTAAGCGCAGTTTTCCCACCGGGATTCTGGCAAGATATTTATTGGTTAACGGGTCGAGCTGTTTTAAGAGTTCAGAAAAAAGTTTTAACTTTCTTCCTTGGGAACCGGAACCTTCTTGATTGGCAATTATTACTAATTTGCGGTAAAGTTCAACGATTGACAAAGACCCTTTTTGGCGGCTTTCGGTCAACTGATAGGCGGTACTGCCCAAGTCGCCGTTTTTTTTGTAAATTTCGGTCAGTTCTTCTACCGGCCGGTTAAAAGTGTAAGCCAAGATTTTAACCATGCTTTTTTCGGCCAAGTTAAAATCAATCGATTGGTGCGGCGGCGCTAATCTTCCTAAGCAAAGATAGCAGATTTTGTCGATTTCTTGATACCTGGCTTTATTAAAAAGCTGTGATAGGATGGCAGTAATTTCGTTTCTTAGAGTAGTCTGATCGAGTTTTGATAGAAATTCGGAAAACGTTTTGGTGGTCATAAAAGCTAAAAAATAATAGGGAAAAAGTAAAAACAGAATTTATTTAATCATTTAATCACTTAATCATTTCATCATTTAAAATTTAAGAATTAAGAATAAATTTACGAGTTTCGCACTTGCGCGCTATTAACTGTCATTGCGAGGGAGCGCCAGCGACCGCGGCAATCTCGGTTCATTTGCCGCCAGATCGCCACGCTCTCCCGATCGAATCGGGATCGCTCGCGATGACAGAAAGTGCGAAACTTATGA